>Ga0070748_1000020_pt1 | contig 95349 bp, 83 predicted proteins | sample VirMetDEL_Nov_12_FD_77015 | JGI IMG/M metagenome (GOLD analysis project Ga0070748, IMG submission 77015) | Aqueous microbial communities from the Delaware River and Bay under freshwater to marine salinity gradient to study organic matter... | ecosystem: Environmental > Aquatic > Marine > Coastal... | reverse complement strand
CTTCTAAGGGAAGCATTCCAGCGAAACAGAAAAGAGCTTGGATGAAACCTGAATATTTAGAATCGGTTCTATTAGCAGGGTTGCAGCTGGACGAATTTTAAACACTCATGCGGTTGCCCTGCTAGTTAAGCCTGTCTTATCAAGCACTAATTGCTCGTCATTTACATCTTTTAAATAAGAAAAATACTTACCTAAAAAGCCTGCGATAACATCAGATAGTTGAACAGCCTCTGAGTTGTGGGATGTAACGAATTTATGATTCTGTATTGGCATGCCATTATCAGTTAACGGGAAATCTTTAACGTCATCCTGAATACTTTTTTCTTCATCAAATATGTGAATGGAATTTTTAAATAGATACAGTTTTTTTAAATAAAATACCATAAAGCTATCGATCAGTACTCGACCATGAAAACCCGATATGAACGGTAGATCTTCGATTTTCAGAGATTCTTTAACCAAATTTTCGAGTATATTCGCTCGAAAATCAGACAGCATACAACTGTGTATGAATGTAAAATCGATAAGCCATAGGCAAAACTCATGAACTTTTTCTTCTGGAATATCTGGATAGTTAAATTCATGTAAAGCATTAAGAAAAACATCAGAGTTGCTATTGGCAAGCTCATAAAAATCGCTCTTAAGTGACATGTGATTCATGATATAAAAAGGATGATGTAACTCACCAATAATAGAATCAATAATGTCAGTAATAGACCAGTATATGATATTAAGATTCAAATAATGAATGTAGAATTTGTTATCGATGAGCCAGTTTAGAATAATTAGAATTTTATCAGATTTAAGCATATCCAAAAAATCACCCTTAGCAATATGCTTTAGCTTTAGCTCCTGGGCACTTTTTTGAAGATTAAGCATTTTAAATAGAGTTGAATAATCACTGCCAGTGCTTAACCCTTTGTGCACTATGCCTGCAAGGATGAAATTATCCGTCTTTTTAACATTAAAACCAGCATTTTTTAAATATAGCTTTCGGATGTTATTCGTTTCATCATAATAAAACGTATAGATTTCATCAGTATTTTTAAGACCATTATGCTGGATGAGCATCTCTCTAAGTTTATTGACATCCATTTCATTCCCCTTATGCAATTCTCAAAAGAAGGTCAATTCCGATATTTATCCGTTTATCTTTATGATCTGATCCAGTAAAAGTGGACACTTTGTCTCATTACTAAAATTTGGTCAACTTTTAGGTGAAGGCGCCAACATCTATTCCAAAGCTAAAACGTAATGGGGCAATAGCTTTTTAGCTAAACGAACAGCAGAAGTGTTAGTTAAGATTGGCATTGTTGCAACTGTGACCGTTGGCGGCATGGATGCCGTCGTCGAGCCCTCAGGGACGAGTTTATGGCGAGTCACAGGGGAAACAATGTCAATTGATGCGTAATGCGCGTAGACCAACTGTCTTACTTTAAGGCAGAAGTGAGTTAAATCAACCTGTCGGTTCTAATTGCATCCTGATGTGAATCTTGACAGGTTCAGTCCAAGTTAATCCACCTTTTGTCATCTGCATGTCATCTAAACTTCATCATTCAGTCAAAGCCCCTCACTAAGCTCATATTCGTTAACAGCCTAATAGGGTGAATACGAGATGACAGGATTTAATTTCAAGGAATTTGAAACAACTGCGCAGGGACAGATAAATGACCCTAGCCTTTCACCTCCTACCTTTAACCGCTCGACGCAAACACCTACATCAGCTCCGACATCAGCACCTACATCCTCAAACCGATTTAATCCCGCCTATTTTGCCCCATCCGCATTAACTTCAAACCAGACGGCATCACCCCAGACACCAAGCATCACAGTTAACGCCCTCTGGCTGTCGGATATCCATTTAGGCTGTAAGGATTGCAAGGCCGACTACCTGCTCAGTTTGCTTGAAACTGTGCGCTGCCAGCACTTGTATTTGGTCGGCGACATAGTCGATTTATGGGCGCTGAAACGTAAACTGCATTGGCCCGATAGCCACAATAAGGTGCTACAAAAATTCATCGAGCTGGCACAAAACGGCACCCAAGTGATTTATCTGCCGGGCAACCACGACGAGCTGATCAAGCCCTATGCCGAGCTAAGCCTGTGGAATATTAAAATTGCCCGCCAACATATTCACCAAGGGATTGGCGGCCATAAATTGTTGATGCTCCACGGGGATCAGTTTGATGCCGATGTGTGTGTCGGTCGCTTCTACGCCATATTGGGCGACCATTTATATGACTTATTGCTGTTCCTTAATCGCAATCTCCACAGCTTACGGGAACGCTTAGGTTATCCCTATTGGTCACTGGCAAGTTACATCAAATCCAAAGTGGGTAAGGCTCAAGCAGCTATCGGACATTATCGCCAAGCGGTACTCAACTATGCCCAGCATTTCGATGTTGACGGCGTGATCTGCGGCCATATCCATCAGCCGGAACTCTCAACTCACCCAAGGGCAGCACAATACTGCACGCCCCAAAGTACACCTGAGCAACGGCAGATCATCTACGCCAACGACGGTGACTGGGTCGAAAACTGCAGCTTAATCACAGAAACCTTAAGCGGTGAATTACAGCTGTGCCGCTGGAATGAACAGACACTCAATCTCGATATTCTCAGCAGCATAGCGTTAGTGCAACAGCCGCATGAGACGCACAAAAGCCAACAACAAAAAACGGCAGCGCAGCCAATGCCAAACACAAATACCGGCGAAACTCGCCCAAGGGATGTCGCCTAATACTATGAATAAAATAAATGATATTAATCAATCAGATAAAACTATCACACACAATGAACAGTCACTAAACAGCGGCCTTAGCCATAACAATCATGCTATGCAGAGTACTGCGATAAAGGCGAATCGTATGATTTTTACCGTTGATAATGTGGTTGAACAGAATCTGCCGTCGATCAACGACAAACCTTGGCTCGCTAAACCCGCCAAGGCCATGCTGCGTTACCTGCTCAATGAAAAACAATGCAACGATATCGCCAATCAATATGCCTATTTACAGGGCGTGGACTTTGTCGAGCAAGTGCTGGCGAGTTTCGACTTTAGCTTTACCGTGCCCGCCAACGAGATTGAAAACATTCCCTGCGAAGGCCGAGTGGTGATCTTCGCCAACCATCCCATAGGTTCACTCGATGGTTTAGCGCTCATCAAGCTTATCAGCGAAATTCGCCCTGATATCAAAGTCGTCGCCAATGAACTCCTGATGGCGCTGGAACCGCTGCACTCAATCTTACTGCCTGTGCGTAATATGACGGGCGGCACACCGAAACAGCATTTAGAAAAAATCCACCAGCACCTACGTAACGAAGGCGCTGTGCTGATTTTCCCGTCGGGCGAAGTCTCGCGTCTGCGTCCTAACGGCGTGCGTGATACTCAGTGGCACTCTGGCTTTTTAAAGATGGCGATTTCCTGTAATGCCCCCTTACTGCCGATATTTTTAGATGCCAAAAACTCCGCCACCTTCTACGGCGCATCTATGATTTACAAGCCACTCGCCACACTATTGCTAGTGAAGGAAATGTTCAAACAGGCGAAACGCAATATGCCGATCCGTATCGGCGAGCTTATTCCCAATGAAGCCGTGCGCTCGATGGACTTTCCGCTCAAGACCAAAATAAAACTGCTTAAAAATCACTTGTATCGTATCGGCAAAGATAAAGACCCGCTGTTTATCACCCAAAACGCTATCGCCCACCCTGAATCGCGCCGCGAACTGCAAGCGGCGCTGCAACAATGCGAACTGCTCGGGGAGACGCAAGATAACAAGTTGATTTACCTGTACCAGCACCACGACAGCAATCCCATCATGCGAGAAATTGGTCGCCTGCGGGAAATCGCCTTTCGCGCCGTGGGTGAGGGTTCGGGCAAACGCCGCGATATCGACAAATACGACTCCTACTACCAGCACTTAGTACTGTGGGATAAAGAGCAGTTTGAAATTGTCGGCGCCTACCGTTTTGCAAGTGGCGACAAAGTCTTAGAAAAATACGGCGAAAACGCCCTCTACAGCCAATCGCTGTTTCAATACGCCGACAGCTTTATGCCCTTCGTGAAACAAGGTTTAGAGCTTGGCCGCAGTTTTGTGCAGCCTAAATATTGGGGCAAACGCAGCTTAGATTACCTGTGGTTTGGCATAGGCGCTTATCTCGCCAAACACCCTGAATATCGCTACCTATTTGGCCCAGTGTCTATCAGCAATCAACTGCCCGGCAGCGCAAGGGAAATGCTCGTGCACTTTTACTCGCGAGAATTTGCGCCAGCGCAGCAGATGGCGGTTTCCATGTCGCCCTTTGGTTTATCCAAATCCCAAAAAGCCAAGTTAGATGATTTGTATTTCTCCGAAGATTATCAGAGTAATTTCAAACAACTCAAACAAGTGCTCGCGAGTATGGGCGCTGCAGTGCCTACTCTCTATAAGCAATATGGTGAGCTGTGTAAGGCTGATGGGGTTAAGTTTCTCGCCTTTGGTATCGACGCTGACTTTGGCGATTGTATCGATGGCTTAGTGCTGGTGGACACCCACAAACTAAAAGGCAAAAAGTATCAACGCTACATAGGCGCGCACTTGCCCGAATCGGAGCGGTTGCCAATCACAGCCGATGATTAGCCAGAGGCCTAAGATCTTTGCGTTAAAACTTTGTAATGGGTGTTGGCTAAACTTGCACCACTCTGTTATAAGTAACTGTAATGCAGCGCATTAACAGAGCGCATCTTAGGATGCGCAAGCTTATCAGGGGATCATCATGCCGATCATTATCGCCGATATTATGAGTACCCGAGTCGTCACGGTTGAAATGGACGACAGATTAACTGTGGCGAAGGAAATCTTCGACCAAGCGAGCTTTCATCACTTGTTGGTCGTCGATGAGTACCAACTTGAAGGCGTGTTATCGGAGCGGGACCTGCTGCGTGCCATTAGCCCGAATTTGGGCAGTAGTGCCGAAACCGCAAGAGACTTAGAAACCCTGCAAAAACGTGTCCATCAAGTGATGACCCGTAATCCGCTGACCGTTGCGCCCCACATCAATTTAGACACGGCAACCCGTATTTTGTTAGACAACGACATAGGCTGCTTGCCCGTGTTAGAAGACGGTAAATTGGTTGGAATTGTCACTTGGAAAGACTTACTGCGGGCCTATTGTGAGTACAGAACACAAAATCAAAGCGAGTGCTAATCCTAGGACTGCACTCGCTTTTGTTTACAATAACTCAGTTAAAATCACTCAGTTCGCCTAGCTTAAATCGCCCAGCCACCCATATAGAACACCACTAAACCTAAGGTGATGGCAAGCACGCCTAACTTGAGTTTGCGCCATTCGCCGCTACAGATACGGCCGACAACTAAGGTCACGAAGCCCAGCATAATACCGGTAACGATATTGCAACTTAAGATGATAAACACAGCGCAGGTTAAGCCCGACATGGCATCAACTTTATCGTCAAAGTCGAGTTTCGCCACATTACTCAGCATCAACAAACCCACATACATTAAAGCAGGCGCTGTTGCATAGGCAGGCACTAAGTAGCTTAATGGCGCTAAAAACATCATCAATAAAAACAGTACGCCAACGATAGTCGCCGTTAAACCTGTCTTACCGCCCGCCGCCGTACCCGCCGCCGACTCGATATACACTGCCGCTGGTGCGCCGCCCACTAAACCCGCCACCATACTGCTGACGGAATCTGAAGTTAAGGCTTTACCGCCGCCGACAATATTGTCGTCTTTATCGAGTAAATTCGCTTGCCCAGCCACAGCACGGATAGTGCCAGTCGCATCGAAAATCGCCGTCATCACTAACGCTAATACGATAGGCAAGACCACAGGATTAAAGGCGCCCATAATATCAAGTTGGCCTATGAGCGAATGCTCAGAGGTGAAATCGGGGAAGGCGAATAAGCCTTGGTATTTCACGCTCGGATCGAATATTAAACCAAATACCGATAACGCGATAATCACCAACAGAATACCGCCAGGTACACCGCGGCGCTCTAAACCGATAGTTGCCGCTAAACCTATAACGGTCGCAATAACAGGCAAGCTGTTAATATCGCCCAACTTCACCGGTAAGCCTGCGCTATTGGCCACAATCAACTGCACACTGTTAGTCGCAATCAAAAGTAAAAACAAGCCGATACCTATGCCTGTACCGTGGGCTATGCCCTTAGGTAAATTAGCCAGTACCCACTGACGAACACCTGTCACGCTCACAAGTGTGAACGTCACGCCCATTAGGAAAATCGCGCCTAAGGTGACCGGAATCGACATGCCCTGACCTAGCACTAAGCTAAAGGCCGTAAAGGCTGTGAGCGAAATCGCGCAGCCAATCGCCATAGGTAAGTTTGCCCATAAACCCATGAGCAAAGAACCAAATGATGCAATTAAACAGGTGGCGATAAACACGGCGCCGGGATCAAATCCCGCTTGGCCTAACATGTTAGGCACCACAATCACTGAGTAGACCATAGCGAGGAAAGTCGTTAATCCCGCAATCACTTCTTGGCGAACTGTGCTGCCACGTTGTTGAATAGAAAAATAACGGTCCAGAAACGAACCAGAGGGTACGGCTGTTGAACTCAATTGCTCAGACATAATGTTGTTATACCTTGTGATCTCTTAAAATGGGGTCGGTACCAATTACCTAAAACGCAATTGGCGACGCTGGCTGCGGCAGATTAGAGCCCCAAATCCATCAGACTTGGGTGAGAGATCCACATCATTTTCCTACTGTGGGAAAAATCCATGATCTGCAAGCAGTGATGCTTCGCGATGATTAACAAGCCATTAATCATGTAGACGCAGCCGTTGTTGGCCGCGGATGATACTGGAATCTCCCAAAGATAGCTAAGACATCCCCTACACTTCGATAAAAAATTAGCGACAAAAGCCGAAATCAGTTGTTCAAAAAAACATCCTAAGCGATGACATCACGGCCTATTGAACTCACATTAATCACCGCCGAATTGTGCCAGAGCAGGGCTTAACTTACGCCCACAATAAAGTTTTCATAATCTTTCATATATTGTCAAACCCCATTCATCACAGCGAGCAAGTCCATTCACATCTCCCCTTTATAGTGCTCATATCAAAAATCGCTTTCGTTCGGAGTCGAGCCCAATGACAAAGCCACACCAACAAACACCCACATCGGATAAATCCACGCGCAAAAATGAGTTAAAAGCACTCGGGTTCATCATCTTTTTACTCTTCCCCGCGCTCACTATCGCAGGGATCAGTATTTACGGCTTCATCATTTGGATGATCCAAGCCTTCGGCGGCGTTGTCGGCCACTAATTTATATCTATTTACCATATAGTTACTTTTTGAGGACGCGATTATGAAGTGGTTAACTAACCTCTGGCGCACACTGAACAAACCCACTAAAGCGCTGACCTTAGGCGCCGTCAGTATCAGCGCTTTTATCATGGGTATCATCTTCTGGGGCGGATTTAACACTGCACTCGAAGCCACTAATACCGAAGCTTTTTGTATTAGCTGCCACAGTATGGAGAGCAAGCCTTACCAAGAGCTGCAGGAAACTGTGCATTGGTCGAATCATTCTGGCGTGCGCGCCACCTGCCCCGATTGCCACGTGCCCCATAACTGGAGCCGTAAAATCGCCCGTAAGATGGAAGCCTCCCACGATGTCTGGGGTTGGCTATTTAACACAGTCAACACCCCAGAAAAATTTGAAGCTAAACGCTTAGAAATGGCGAGTCGCGAATGGAAACGTTTCGATCGCGATAATTCACTGGCCTGTAAAAACTGTCACAACTACAACTCGATGAAATGGGAAAGCATGTCCCCGCTGGCACAAAAACAGATGAAACGCGCCGCAGAAATCGACCAAAGCTGTATCGATTGCCATAAAGGTATTGCCCACCACTTACCGGAAATGGGCACGGCCCGCGCACCTGAACTCATCGCCGAAGTCGGCGCTGGCGTCAGCTCAGTCGAAACCAACCAAGCTTACTACAGCGCCCTGACTAAGCCCTTATTCTTCACAGATAAAGGCGATGTGGAAGCTGGCACGCTCAACGTAGCAACGAAAGTCAAAGTGCTCGAAACCCAAGGCAAACGCATCAAAATTGGCATCGATGGCTGGCGCAAAAAAATCGGTGCTGGCCGCGTGATCTACATGGACTTTGGCGTGAACATTTTGTCGGCACAGTTAACCAAAGACGCAGCCGAAACCGAAGGTGTTATCCAAACCTTTGAAGAGAAAGAAGACCCTATGACAGGCCTTAAATGGCAGCGTATCGAAGCGCAAATCTGGACCGATAAGGATTATCTGCTGACCGAGCTGCAACCACTTTGGGGCTATGCCCGCGATACCTTCCGCTCCAGCTGCAGTGTTTGCCATACCCAACCCGATGAGGCGCACTTTGACGCCAATACTTGGCCGGGAATGTTCCAAGGCATGTTGGCCTTCGTGAATATGGACCAAGACACGCAAGCGCTAGTGCAGAAATATCTGCAGGAACATTCGTCAACTTTTGTGAAAAAAGAGCACTAATTCAGGAGTAATACCATGAACAGAAGAGACTTTTTAAAGGGTATCGGCTCATCCTCTTTCCTTGTCTTAGGTGGCAGCTCAGTGTTAGCGCCCTTAAATGCCTTAGCCAAAGCGGGCATCAATGAAGACGAATGGCTAACCACAGGTTCACACTTCGGCGCCTTTAAAATGAAGCGCAAAAACGGCGTCATTGCCGAAGTAAAACCCTTCGACTTAGATAAGTATCCAACGAATATGATTAACGGTATCCGCGGTATGGTCTACAATCCATCCCGTGTACGTTACCCTATGGTGCGCTTAGATTTTTTACTCAAAGGCCATAAGAGCAATACCAAACAAAGGGGGGATTTCCGCTTTGTTCGCGTGACGTGGGACAAGGCATTAACACTGTTTAAACACTCACTCGATGAGGTCCAAACCCAATACGGTCCATCGGGTCTGCATGCGGGGCAAACCGGTTGGCGCGCCACGGGTCAACTGCACTCCAGCACTAGCCATATGCAGCGCGCTGTGGGGATGCACGGCAACTATGTGAAGAAAATCGGCGACTACTCCACAGGTGCAGGCCAAACGATTCTGCCCTATGTGTTAGGTTCAACCGAAGTGTATGCCCAAGGCACTTCATGGCCGCTGATCTTAGAACACAGTGACACTATCGTGCTGTGGTCGAACGATCCATACAAGAACCTGCAAGTGGGTTGGAACGCGGAAACCCATGAATCTTTTGCTTATCTTGCGCAGTTAAAAGAGAAAGTGAAGCAAGGCAAGATCCGCGTGATCAGTATCGACCCTGTGGTAACTAAGACCCAAGCCTATTTGGGCTGCGAGCAACTCTACGTTAATCCACAGACAGACGTGACCTTAATGCTGGCCATCGCCCACGAGATGATCAGCAAAAAGCTCTACGACGATAAATTTATCCAAGGCTACAGCTTAGGTTTTGAAGAGTTTGTGCCTTATGTGATGGGTACTAAAGATGGCGTAGCCAAAACCCCAGAATGGGCCGCGCCTATCTGTGGTGTTGAAGCCCATGTTATCCGCGATTTAGCCAAAACCTTAGTCAAGGGTCGCACTCAATTCATGATGGGTTGGTGTATCCAGCGCCAGCAACACGGCGAACAACCCTATTGGATGGCGGCGGTACTGGCGACCATGATCGGCCAAATCGGGCTACCCGGTGGTGGCATCAGTTATGGTCACCACTACTCGAGTATCGGCGTGCCTTCATCGGGTGCCGCAGCACCTGGTGCTTTCCCCCGTAACTTGGACGAAAATCAAAAGCCACTATTTGATAGCTCAGACTTCAAGGGCGCGAGTAGCACAATTCCGGTTGCCCGCTGGATTGATGCGATTCTCGAACCCGGTAAAACCATTGATGCTAACGGCTCGAAAGTGGTTTATCCCGATATCAAGATGATGATTTTCTCGGGTAATAATCCTTGGAACCATCACCAAGACAGAAACCGTATGAAGCAAGCCTTCCATAAGCTTGAGTGTGTGGTCACTGTTGATGTGAACTGGACGGCAACTTGCCGCTTCTCGGATATCGTACTGCCCGCTTGTACTACCTATGAGCGCAACGATATCGACGTGTACGGCGCTTATGCTAACCGCGGTATTTTAGCCATGCAAAAGATGGTTGAGCCACTGTTTGATAGCTTGTCGGATTTTGAAATTTTCACTCGCTTTGCCGCCGTACTCGGCAAAGAGAAAGAATACACCCGTAACATGGGCGAAATGGAGTGGTTAGAAACCCTCTATAACGAATGTAAAGCCGCCAACGCGGGCAAGTTTGAGATGCCTGACTTTGCGACTTTCTGGAAACAAGGTTATGTACATTTTGGTGACGGTGAAGTCTGGACGCGCCATGCAGACTTTAGAAACGATCCTGAAATCAATCCACTAGGCACGCCTTCAGGTTTGATTGAAATCTTTAGCCGTAAGATTGATCAATTCGGTTACGATGACTGTAAAGGTCACCCAACTTGGATGGAGAAAACCGAGCGTAGCCATGGCGGCCCTGGCTCTGACAAGCATCCGATTTGGTTGCAGTCATGCCACCCAGACAAACGCTTACACTCGCAAATGTGTGAGTCGCGAGAATACCGCGAGACCTACGCAGTCAATGGCCGTGAGCCTGTGTATATCAGCCCTGTCGACGCAAAAGCGCGCGGCATCAAAGATGGCGATATAGTGCGAGTCTTTAACGACCGTGGCCAACTGTTGGCAGGTGCTGTGGTATCGGACAACTTCCCTACTGGTATTGTGCGGATTCACGAAGGCGCATGGTATGGGCCAGTAGGTAAAGATGGTAGCACTGAAGGTGGGGCTGAAGTCGGCGCCCTGTGCAGTTATGGCGATCCTAACACCCTCACTTTAGACATAGGCACCTCTAAACTTGCCCAAGCTTGCTCAGCCTATACTTGCTTAGTCGAGTTTGAGAAATACCAAGGCAAAGTGCCTAAGGTCAGCTCCTTCGATGGCCCTATCGAAGTCGAAATCTAACCTTAAAACCGAAACGCTGGATGCGCCGAACGCGGCGCGTCTCAGCATCCAATCTTAGCGCCAAAACTAGGGCGTGTTGAGGAAAATACTATGAGTCAAGTCGATATCAACCACGCCAGAGCCTTGGTTTATCAGCTGTTATCATCACTGTTTGCCCGCGAAGTTGACGAGCAAAGACTTAAAGAACTCACCAGCGAAGCGGCGCAGCAATTCTGGGAACAGCTTAGCCTAGAGGCTAAGCTCACTCAGTCAGTGGATAAAATTCGCAGCACGCTCAATGGGATAAAAGATGATGAGACGTTACTCGAACTCGCGGCGGATTACTGCGGCTTATTTCTCGTTGGTACCAAACACAGCGCTTCACCCTATGCTAGCCTGTATTTAAGTGGCGAAGATGAACCTCTGCTATTTGGTCAGCAACATCAGCAGATGAGTGAATTTTTACACCAGAGTAAACTGCAAGTGCAGAGTCATTTCCCTGAGCCCGCCGACCATTTGGCCGTAATGCTCGCCTATATGGCGCACTTATGTTGTCACAGTGAAGACAGTGTCCAATTAAGCTTTTTGCAAACCTGCATCGACTCTTGGTTAGCAAAATTTATTAACCAACTCACTCAATGCGACAAAAACGGTTTTTATAGTGCCGTTGCCACACTCACCTTATCGTGGGTGAAGCAAGATATCGCACAGCTTGAACCCGCTGTGGCGGTGATTAGCTAAACGTTCTAGAGCGACTTATCTTTAGACTAATGCTATCCAATGGGTTTATGAGCAGGCAAGTTCAGTCGTTTTGTGCAGCTAACCATTGGCTCAAGGCGGCAATGGATGCCTGCCAGCAAGACTCAAGGCGTTGAAATTCACTAAGCTCCAGCGCGTTATTTGCACTGGCTTTTAGCGCCAGCTCTAACTCCTTACATAATTTAGCTAACGCTATCAATCCCATACTGGCACTGCTGCCCTTAAGCCCGTGCAGCAATTTGGCGACCTCTTCCTTGGGATTAGCTAGAGACAGTTTGGCAAGCTGCTCACGACTCGAATCACTAAAAAGATCTAGCATAGACATCATAGCTTCGCTGCCGAGTACGTCCTTATCCTGCGCTAACTGCTTGAGATCTAATAACGGCTCATCATCGACATCCGCTATTGTCGTTGCAATCTTAGCTTCCGTTGTGACTTGAGGCGGCGCAGACAACAGGTCATTCACGGTCGATGATGAAATGGATGCCGACAAGGGAGAAACCGCAACGCCAAGCCATTCTGTAAGGGTTTGTAGACTTAGGGGCTTAGCCAATACAGCATCGAATCCCGCCTCGCGGTAATGCTGTAAATCCTCGCTCTGCATTTGGGCGGTAAAGGCGGCAAACTTCACATTAGGATTGGCGATCAACTTTTTTAACTGCGGCAATAAATCAATTCCAGAGCCATCACTGAGCTGAATATCCAGCATCACAGCATCGAAAACCACGCCGCTAGACTCAACAAATTCAAGCGCCTGTTGGCAACTGACAGCAAGCACTGATTGATGGCCTAAGTGCGCTAAAAATCCCTGCGCCACCATAGCATTCACTTTATTGTCTTCTACCACCAGCACTTGGCGAGCTGGCACTAACACCCTCTCTTTTACCGCTTTGGCATAGGTCATATCGCATTCATTAAAGGCGAGTTCAAAACCAAACTCACTGCCTTTTCCTTGCTGACTTTTAACCCAAATCCCGCGGCCGCTAGCATCCATTAACTCAACCAATTGCTTACAAATGGCGAGCCCTAAACCCGTGCCGCGACTGCGACCTTGATTAGGTAAAGCACTGTAGGGCACAAAAAGTTTATCAAGTGCCGCAGGCACAATACCAACGCCCGTGTCCTGTACGACAAAGGACAATTGGGTGCCTTGCTGACTAACAGTTAGCGTCACGCAGCCCTCTTGCGTAAATTTAATGCCATTGCCGATTAGGTTGAACAATACTTGGCGCAACTTAGGCCCATCGATATTGATGCAGCTTGGTAACTTAGGCTTGTTCATTTTGAGGCTGAGCCCAGCTAAATTTGCACCCGCAACCATGATCGCCAGCACTTCATCGAGCAAAGTATTGATATCGGTTGGCCTTGGCTCGTGGCTGAGTTTCCCTTGTTCAAGACGCGAAAAATCCAAAATGTCGTTCAACACGGTTTGTAATAAAGTGCCGCTATATTGCGATAGCGCTAACATTTGCTGCTGCGCTGGCGGTAGATCACTGTGACCGAGCAAGGTTAATGTACCGAGTAAACCGTTGAGAGGCGTACGAATTTCGTGGCTCATGGTCGCAAGGAATTGGGATTTTGCCTGACTCGCCTCTTCAGCTATTTGCCTTGCTTTAGCATGGCCCTTGGCTTCGGCATCGAGGCGATTATTGGTATCGGCCAGCTCCTGCGTACGGGCAGCAACCGTTTGCTCCAACGCCTTTTTATGCTCGGTCAACTCATCTGCCACCTGACGTAAATCAGCCTGTAATTTAAGATTATGGGCAGTTTTACGCTTGAAGGCTTCGATAGCATTTGCCATCGCAGTCAGTTCATCATCCCCGTGGGCCTCTAAACTCACGTCAGTGTCACCTAAGCTCAAGCGGGACATAGCCTCGGTCGCCTGATTTAACCTAAGGGCGATACCGCGATAAATCACTCGATAGATTACAAAGCCAATTACCACAAACATCAAGGCACCTGTGCCCCAAAGCCCAAGCCTAGCAAGGGACAATTGGTGTAGATAATCACTACGAGCCAATTCCGCCTGTTGTTGCTGTTGATTTAGGGCTCTATCCACCAGCGTATTGAGTCCATAAAGTTTTTCGGCTAATTCTTGCTGCTGACGCTGTTGCTGCTGCAGTGTTTGGCTTAATTCCCGCTGTAATTTAATGATTTGTGGTGTGTGCGCCAACACTGCTAATTCGGTTTTTAACGCCTGCAAACGCCCCGGATCGCGAATAATCTCGGGCACATTATCGAGCGCCATCAAATCGATATTGATGTCACTCGAAGCTGGCACTGAATCCGTCTTATGGGCAAGCGCCCTCTCCATTGCCGTCGCTATCTCAGGCTCAGGAAGGGTAAAACTCGGGGAAGGATTCGAGTTTGCAAACGTCGCCAGTAACTTCGGCACACTTAATTGCAATTCTGACTGCAATTCGGAGGATTCAAATAACTGACTTAACAAGGCAATTTGATGAACTAACTTAAGCGCACGATTGAGCTGCTCTTGAATATCAAGTTCGCCCTCAATCACATCGTCGAGCAATCGGCCGCTGCGCTTCGCCCCTGCCATATCAGGATAGGCCTGACTCAACTTAGCCAAAATGGCAGAATTCACCACGGCGAGCTCAGATTGAAGTAATTCGGAGGCATGTCCTGCTGCAATAGACAATTCATGGGCCTTAAGCTGCAGTTCATCGCCCATGCTCAAACGCCGACCCACACTTTTGCCAAGTGAGGTTAATTGGCTGATGATTTGTTCGGCCAGCTGGTTCAGATTTTGGCCTTCGTCGACATCCAATATAGTTAAGGTTTTGATGCCATTAAACATATTGACACTTTCAAGGCTCAGTTTACGACCAATAAACTCCCGTTGACGCTCATCTTCTACCCGCCCTAACTGCTGCACACCATCAGACAAGGCATTAGAAGCTTGCACTAGCTGCCTCGCCGCTTGGGATGCGGGGAGCGACTCTTCGTACAAGTAACTGTCGGCCTGTTTTAACCAATGCAGACTTAAGCTGCCTAAGCTAACAAGCAGCATCAACAATACGCCTAACACACTGAAGGCGAGCATTAATCGACCGGTTAAACTGGTTCGCGATAAAGATAAAGGAGCCACACATCTTCCTTAAACTGTTACAATGTCATCCAAGATTATGCTTAGCGGATAATACGGGATGATGCGAAAATATTGGCAACGATGGCTCACACTCGCCACATTTGGCCTCGTGTTTTCAGGCTATGCGACAAGTGAACCCCTCACTTGGCCATTAGAGCAGCGCACGCCATTCAATGTCAAAATCCAGCAATCCCAAACATTAAACTACTTACCACTGACAAAAGCCCAACAGCCTTGGCGGATTTGTGCCCTAGTGCCACACCTCAAAGATGCCTACTGGATTGGCATTGATTATGGACTGATCCAACATGCGAAAACCCTTGGCGTCTCACTCGATCTCTTCGAAGCAGGCAGTTATTACCATATAGATAAGCAACTGGCTCAGCTGCAAAGCTGTATGCAAGGCAACTATGATGCCATCTTACTGGGCTCAGTCAGCCCTGATTTACTTGCCCAATTTACCGCGCCACTGACTAAACCCGTGCTAGCCCTAGTCAATAAACTTAATAGCGACCAAGTCAAAACTCATATTGGCGTCAACTGGTATCAAATGGGGCTACTGGCGGGTAACTTCATCAAAGCCGATGCAACATCACAACATCCGCAACAAACGGCAAATTTGGCACTCTTAGCCGGACCGGAAAACCTAGGTGGCACTGATTTAGTTGAGCAAGGTATACGTCAGGCGCTTGAAGGGAGCCAAGTCAAGATTAGTGCCATTCAGCACGCCGATAATAATCGCAATTTGTATCGTGACCAGTTGCAGATGCTGCTTAAAGCTCAGCAGCCAGATTATATTCTCGGCAGCGCAGTGGCGATTGAGGCCGCCATTAGTACCTTGAAACAAAAGGGATTAAGTAACAGAGTCAAGCTAGTAAGCAGTTACTTGTCCCCCGCCATTGTGCGTGGGCTCAAACGGGAAAAAGTCATCTACAGTAATGATGATCTAGTCGTATTACAGGGAAAACTCGCCATTGATGTTACAGTGAAACAACTCGAAGGCGCTCAGGCATTTGGCGATATAGGCCCTGCGATCATCAAGCGAACATCATCCTCTAACACTTTGTCCCAATTAGATTTCAGTCTAGCGGAGGCCGACTTTTACCCTCTGTACCAAGTGCGACCTAACTCCCATTAATCGTCCACTTTAGCGGCAAATAAATAACCTTCACCATGAACAGTGACAAACAATTCAGTGTCGAGTTTATTGCGAAGACGGCGAATGATCACATCTATGGTTCTGTCATTGACATCCAGATTACGGTGACTGGTTTGCTGCATTAAACGCTCACGGGATAAGACTTGCTGCGGATGCAGAGCAAATGCGACCAGTAACTCAAATTCCGCTTTGGTGAGTTTGATCAACACATCGCCATGGCGTAATTTACGGCTGTTGAGTTCGAGTTGATAACCTTCAAAACTTAACACATCGTCCGGTTGGGATAATTCTTCGGCGACCGCCAGCTCGGCTTGCTTCACAAGGGAAATCCGCCATAGAAGGTTTTTAACCCTAACCAGCAACTCCCTCAGCTCGAAAGGTTTAGTCACATAATCATCGGCGCCCATTTCGAGACCAACGATTTTGTCGATAGATTCATCCCGCCCTGAGACCAGAATGATGCCCACATGGGAGCGGCTGCGTAGCTCACGGGTCAAGCTCAAACCATCGACACCGGGCAAATTGATATCTAGCATGATCAAATCGATATGCTGGCGATTAAACTCGTACCACATCTGCTCTCCATCGGCAGCTTCAACGACGCGATAACCTTCCTTTTCAAAATATCCCTTCAATCGCGCACGAATAACCGCTTCATCATCGACAACGAGCACACTATAAGCCATTTTCAATTTCTCTTATTTTACTTAAGTGAATTATTCATACTTTTTCATATTTGCATATGCGTGAAAGGTTAAATATGCGATCTCGGTAGCTTTATTGAACAAAAAATTGCTCTGCTTTTACAGTCACATCAATATGACATATGCTTAGGGACACTGATGGGACTACACTTAGCAGACTATGAAAGAAAAAGGATTGGGTATGGACGAAAGGCGCAAGTTTTCGCGGATTCTATTTGCCACGAATGCACATCTACAACAAGGTGTTGCACAGTGGGAGACAACCATTCTCGATTTGAGTCTAAATGGTGCCCTGGTCGAAGAGCCGCAAAATTTTATCCACTCGGGTGATGCTATTACCCTCAGTTTTATCTTGCCCGAATCTGACATCGAGATCCGTATGGAAACTGAGTTGGTCCATCAAAAAAATGCCCAATTAGGCTTGAAGTGTAACTTTATCGATGTCGACAGTATCAGCCACCTAAAACGTATGGTGGAGCTTAACTTAGGCGATGCTTCCTTGCTGAATCGCGAACTTATGTTGTTTATCGAAAAACACAATATCACAGATTAAAACACTCGCTCATAAACACAAACAGCGCCTAATGGCGCTGTTTTGCTTGCGGGCGTTTATCTCGCTTGAGAGCGTTTAATGCCAGCTAGCATCTAAGTGTTAGCCAGCGTCTAAATTTAGCTAGCCACTCATTTTACTCGGCCTATATGACTAAATCGCTTCTAGCGCTTCAGATAACTTAGACACACCCACGACCTCCATCCCCGCAGGAGGCTTTTTCGGCACATTGGCCTTAGGCACGATGGCGCGCTTAAAACCATGTTTAGCGGCTTCGATTAATCGCTCTTGGCCATTGGGCACAGGCCGAATTTCACCCGATAGCCCCACTTCACCAAAGGCGACTAAATCGCTAGGCAAAATATCACCGCGAAAACTCGATACCATAGCCAAGAGTAACGTTAAGTCGGCACTGGTTTCTGTCACTTTCACGCCGCCCACCACGTTCACAAATACATCCTGATCCGACATCTGTAAACCGCCGTGGCGGTGCATCACGGCAAGCAACATGGCTAAACGGTTAGCATCCATACCCACAGCTACGCGGCGCGGGTTAGACATGGCCGAGTTATCCACCAACACTTGCAGTTCCACCAGTAGCGGCCGCGTGCCTTCCCAAACCACCATAACAAGCGAGCCAGAAGATTCTTCTTCACCACGGGAAAGGAAAATTGCCGAAGGATTGGCGACTTCTTTTAAGCCGCGCTCTGTCATGGCAAATACACCTAACTCGTTGATCGCACCGAAACGGTTTTTGTGGGAACGCAAGGTGCGATAACGACTATCGCTATCGCCTTCGAACATCACTGAACAGTCAATACAATGCTCCAATACCTTGGGCCCAGCCAAACTGCCATCTTTGGTTACATGGCCGACCATAATCACGGCAATGCCATTTTCCTTCGCAAAACGCGTTAAGTAAGAAGCGGATTCACGGACCTGCGACACACTACCGGGGCTCGATGCCACATCGCTCATGTGCATCACTTGAATCGAATCAACCACTATGACCTTTGGTAATTCTTTGAGGGCCACTTCGCAAATTTGTTCAACGCTGGTTTCAGACAACATCCGCAGTTTATTAGTTGGTAAACCAAGACGATGGGCGCGCATGGCCACTTGCTGCAAGGATTCTTCACCTGTGACATAGAGTGCAGGCATTTGCTCGGCCAGATGACACAAGGTTTGCAATAAAAGCGTACTCTTACCGGCGCCTGGATGACCGCCAATCAAAATGGCAGAACCTGGCACGATTCCGCCACCGAGCACTCGGTCTAACTCCCCGAAATGACTCAATATTCGCGGCAGAGCATTGAGATCGATTTGATCTAATGTCTTCACTTCATTGCTGCTCGCACCGGCATAACCGACAAACTTAGTGCTGCGCCCAGGAGAGGCCGCACCGAGCCTGACCTCAGTAATCGTATTCCATTCCTGACAAGCACTGCATTGCCCTTGCCAACGGGGAAAGTCTTGTCCACACTCATTACATACGTACGCTGTTTTATTCTTTGCCATAACTTATTAAAATCTGTATAAAATCAATTTAAGTAACTAATTTAAGTAACTGTGAATACTGCCGACATTAGACTAACAGCCCAATACAAAATAAGCATTAAAAAGAACCCTACATGAGTTTAGATAACCACAGTGCGCTCATCGAACAGCTCAAGCCGTTACTCATGGAACCTAACTTCCAAGAGATTTTTCAGCAGCTGACGATAGATGAAACCAATTCGACCCGTTTTCTTGTGAAAATGGAATTGAGTCGTTTGGCTTCGCCTTGCACCCGAATTATCGATCTCAGGGATAAATCAGAGCTTCCTTGTACTGAAGTCATGTTAGGTCAACAGCGACATTTTTTAGATGAGCCAGCCAAAAGCAGTATGCATGAGGCCATGTCACTGTTTCGCAACCAATATACCTTAGGTGTGTATGAATATGTGCTCAATGCCCATCAACAGCGTCGGGTAAAATTACGCCAAGGTGTGACTCAGGTTGAAGCCGCCGAGCCAGAACCTTTTATGGTGCCCGGCGTAGTATTGGGCAGTTATTTCAACCGCACTGAGGAGCGGATGAATTACAGTATTCGCATTGCGGCATCACAATCCGGTCGAGGTGAAGTACCTGGGATCACGGCAGATTTATCTATCGGCGGCGCCCGTATTCGCCTAGCCGCCAATCATCCCTTCGATCTCGACCAACCACTCAAAGTTAAGTTACTGGAACTCAGTGAAGAGTTTTACTATCCCGATCTCCAGCTCGGCGTGGATTATCAGATTGTCGATAGCCAAACCAATGGCGAATATATTTGGCTAAGGCTCAAACGCCTTGGTGGCAGCGAAGCCTTAAGTGAAATGCTCGGCAATTTAATCCGCGGCTATAAACTGCGTTACAAGGTAGATGTCAATGATGTGATAGTGAGTGCAACAGGACTCGGATTTGAACGCCATTATTTACCTCACCTGCCCCACTTGCCTTTGTATTTCAATACTCAAACCCAAGGTTTGAGTCACATGCTGCTCAGCCGTGACAACCAACAGATAGTGCATTACTTTCAAGATGAGAATGATGTCAGCCAATTACCAGCCATGCTGACCCCAAGCCGAGTATCGGCATTGCTAAGTCATCCAGAAAATCCCGACCACGGGCTATTTTTTAGCTTTACCTATAATGCCCAAGGCTGCTTATATTTTTACTCTGCCACCTTAGCGGAGCTTAAAGCTAAGGGCATGATGCCTTTATTCCTAGGCTTTGCATCGACCAAACCTAGCTGGCGGATCTTTAAAGTTACCCAAGATAAAATTTATCATGATAAGGGTTATCGCCGCGCAACCCTGCCGGGCGATGAGGCTAAATTCAGCCCACTGGTCGAACAGCAGTTATCGCAGTTTAGTCATTTACTGCAGCTCATCGATATCAGCAATGAAGATGCCAGAGGGCATTACAAAGCCTGGCAAGACAACAGTAATGTCAATACCCTTAAAACCTTTGGTCAACAACGATTAACCGCCAATCAAATTAAGTTAGTTTCCATGCAGTTTAGCGAGCGACGCCAAGAGGCTCGTTTCGCCTTTAAAACCTTAGTCAACGTGACGCAAGACAAGCTAACAGCCACTGGCATTACTTTAGATATCTCTAGCCGTGGCATGCAATTAACCTTAGACAATCCGACAGAGTTCTCATCGAATAAACCGCTACTGTTAAGCTTCCCTAAACTACAAACCATTGCGGGTAAAACACAGTTAGATAATCTCCCTTACCGTTTAGTGCGCACCCGTAAGAATGGTGTAACACTGCATTTAACCGCAGTCATGGGCCATACACCCCATGTGGGGGTCGAGTTTTTAAATAAACTGATTGCCCATAATAAGGAAAAGTTAGAACAACTGACTGAGAACAATAGTGAAGCGAATGAACTTGCCGATAGTTTAAAAAACATTTTGATGCATGATCTGCATTCTGTGCCCTACTTTGTTGAAAAAACGACAAAATCGGCCCAAGTCGCGTGTTTAGGCGTCGGTACGCGACAAGATGAGATCAGCGATATTTTTGCTGCGGGCACCTCAGATACCCTGCAATATAATTTAGCGCCGCTGCTAAAAGACGGTTTCTTTAAACGGGATATTCTCGAACCTATTCGCCAGATGAAACCCCAGCAAGATATGGATTTTATTGAAGTGTTTGTTCAATTGATCCGTCAATCACGTGGCAAAATCTTTTTAAAGTGTACTCCCGCCACGGAAGTCGGTGAAGTTGACGCTCAGATAACCTTTATCAATCAGAGCAAAGCAGTAGGCCGATTCCTCGCCCTACGCATTTACCGTGGCGCGACAGAGAAGCCAGACATGAGTTATCTGCGCCGCGAGTTGGAATACATTCATATTCATGCAAACCACAAAGCCAAACAGTTAGAAGAACAGTTATGGCGAGTGATTGGCGTCGGTGAACTCTTGGATATCACCCAAGAGGTTGAATTAAGATACCCAGTGCTCCACAAAGAACAGTCTTAACCATTTAACACCGCCAAATCAAAACTTAAATACCAATCACTAATTTTGGGGAAATGATCGCTGGTGGCATCTAAATGCGTCAGCATATCGGCATGACCATAGTCATGCTTAAAGCCATTCTCCTTAGAAAGAAGCGTTGATTTAACTCGTTTAAAGCCGCACTCTGCGACCATATCCGCCACATCTTCGGGATGCCCCAGCACAGTATCGTTCTGCCCTGAGATAAACCAAGCCAGTGGCCAATTAGCGCGCTTTGCCGCTTTCGCATAATCAAATCCATCGTCGTGATCGATCCAATCACCCTGCACCCAATCGATACTTTGGACTAACGAGGCGCGACTCTCATTGTCCATACCGATGCGCAACTTGTCGGCAGCAAGGTAACCTTGACCCATAGCTAAACCTGGTGCTAAACGGTTCCAGAATACATCGACCATCAACCACTTTTTGAAGGACTTAACCCGAATCGTCCGCTTGCTACCGAAGGTCAGCAATGAACGAACACTTTGTTGTAACTCAGGATAACGGGCCAGACTGCTCGCCATTAACACGCCGCCCCATGAATGGGCGCACCAATGCACCTGCGAAGGCGCCACGGCTCTGCGATCATCTTGAGCCGCTTGTTCTTGACAAGCTTTTTGATGTAAATCGAGAATGGCCTTCTGCACTAAAGGTAATTGCTCGCGGATCACTTCACCTTGCCCTAAGGTAAAATCACGATCAATTTTCGGCAAACTGAGCCCTCTGCCAGCGGTATCCAGCACATACACCACAAATCCCGCCTTAGCCAAAAAACAACCTAGGCCACGGCCACTTTGGCTATAGAACACCCGACCGTTAGACATGGCACCATGGAGCATGAGAATAGGCGTCTTAGAAAAATCAGGCACCGATGGTAATAACTGACGTAGATGCAGTTGGCCATCGCGGTACGGCAGAAAGATTGAAGACTGTGAAATGGGTGATGTTGAGCCTTGAGCGAGCTGAGTCAAAATGAGTCACTGGTAGTTTATCAATCTCCCTAAACTACCAGCTCATCAATAAAAGACAAGAGTCATTACTCTAACTCAGCCCTGACTTAGGCTTTCATCTCGGCTCAAATTTCAAATAGATGAATAACCTAGATTTGCAACAGATAAGGTAAAACGCGCAGGTCGAGGTGGCGAATATTCGCATCCGCCGCAGCTACCAGCTTAGGTTTGGCATGGAAAGCAATACCAAAATCCGCCGCCATCACCATAGGGATATCATTCGCGCCATCACCGATAGCAACTCTTTGGCCTTTTGGAATGTCCCACTGCTCACTGCAACGATCAACCACATCCGCCTTAAACTGCGCATCCACAACTTTACCCGTCACTTCACCCGCGAGTTTGCCATCAGTAATGACTAACTCATTAGCAAAGGCCGCATCTAGGCTTAGCAGCTGCTTTAAATGGCCCACAAAAGGGGTAAAACCGCCGGATGCCACCACTAAGCGCCAGCCATGGGATTTAAGCTCCAAAAGCATGGGCTCGAGCCCTGGCATTAAAGGCAAGTTGTCGCACAAAGTCGTGATAATACTGGCATCGGCGCCCTTAAGCTGTGCCACGCGCTGACGCAGACTCTGTTCAAAATCCAGCTCGCCTTGCATAGCACGTTCAGTAATCGCCGCCACGCGCTCGCCAACGCCCGCCATGGCCGCTAATTCATCAATACATTCAATCTGAATCGCCGTGGAATCCATGTCCATCACTAATAAGCCGGGATGATTCAAGCGAGGCAAATCAAAATTGATGACATGCAGTTCAGCCAAAGACTGAGGGAATGCCGCTAACTGTGCCTGAGAAGGCATATTCACCAGCGCCAACTCAATACAATGTAAGCCGACTTGGCGTTCGATATGCGAAATACCGATAACATCAGACGAAGGCAATGCCGCAATCCAGGCCGATATTGCGCCCTCTACCACGGCATCTTGATAAATAATTCGCACACGTGAAACACCAGCGGGATATGCTGACTCTTGATAACGTTCAAACACTTGCCCTTGGTGTTCAAACCTTGGGGAATGGTCAGAGACTAACCACAAAAAAAGCGCATCTTGGTTCAAGCTTTCCATCGGACTTAAATTCTCCAACTATCGGGCTCACTCAGAATCAATTATGATTAGGCAAGCGCTCTACATTTTAAGGGTCAAAGTGTTATATCTTAAAGGGCTAAAGAAAAGCCATAAAATCAGTAGACTGATCCAAATTGCCGCCGCCTTCGCCTTGATATTAGGCTTAGTGCAATTGTGGCAGACAAGCCTACTACAAGGTCAGCTGCTTCTAAAGTCCCAAACTCAAAAGATGGCCAGATTACTGGTGCAGCAAACCGCCTATGGAGCCGCGCCCGCACTACAACTGCAAAATGATGAGCAGTTGCAATGGCTCGCTAGCGCTTTAGTCGAAGATCCTAAGGTGATGTCTGCGGCTATCTTCAGCGACCAAGGCATGCGGTTATCCTTCGCCCAAAGCATCACTAAGGATGTTGTCGATCCTGACTCGGAAGAAATGAATTTGCTACTAAGCAAATATCCTCCCTATGTAGAGCCCGTGATCCAAGAAGGGAAAAATCTAGGTTATGTCGAAGTCAGGCTCGATACCAAGCTGTTTTTCAACGAAATCAAAGAGGCCCACAATTTAAACATGGAACAACAACAAATCATGCTGCTGGTTGCAGGCTTGATAGGTATGTTGCTTTCGCGCTCTTTGTCTTTCAAACGCGCCGATTTTGACCGCCGCCGCTTTAGGGTTAAGCTGCGTCAAGCGCCGAAAAAACCCAAGAAACGCTCATCAGCAGAAGAGCCATCAGAAAGTGTTAATAATGGTTTAGCGCAAGAACTAACCGAAGATCAAGCGGTGTCGACCACAGATAATCCACAAGAAAAAGCGGCTAAATCCACTAAGGCACCAAAAGCAGTGGCAGAGCCCCGTGTTGATAAGCTCACTCAGAAAGGCGCGCAAACTAAGGCCGAAAAAACGTCAGAAAAATCGTTAACGCTAGAAACGAGCAACCAAGTTGAAAACGCGATAAATGATGCGGAACAAGCAACACCAGTAAAGGTTAAACCTAAAGTGAAAAGTGTCCGCCGAGTAAAACAGGCGACGAAAGCAACAGCCGTGGTAGCCGAACCCTCAACACCAAAAAAACCTAGTGAACCAAGCGACCTCGACACAGATTCCACAGGTTAATCGTAATTTCTAGAGAAAAGCCGCTAAAAATTGACATAAAAAAAGGGTTCGCAATGCGAACCCTTTTTTCAGTAGCACACGCTTACAGAATAACAGTTACAGTGTAATCGCCGCTTCTAATGTCATGATGATCATGTCATTGAATGTGGTTTGACGTTCTTCTGCAGAAGTCTTTTCACCAGTGCGGATATGATCAGATACAGTCACAACGCACAGGGCACGCGCACCAAACTCATGGGCAACGCCGTACAAACCAGCCGCTTCCATTTCTACGCCTAATACGCCCATCTTCTCCATCACGTCAAACATTTGTGGATCAGGAGTGTAGAACAGGTCCGCAGAGAAAATGTTACCTACGCGAACTTTAGTGCCACGAACTTTCGCAGATTCGATAACCGCATTCATCAGCTCATAGTTAGCGATAGCGGCAAAATCTTGGCCTTTAAAACGTAAACGGTTAACCGCTGAGTCAGTACATGCCCCCATACCGATGATCACGTCACGTACTTTAACGTCAGTGCTGATCGCACCACAAGTACCCACACGGATCAGGTTTTTAACGCCGTAATCACGAATTAATTCAGTTGCATAGATAGAGCATGAAGGAATACCCATGCCAGAACCCATTACTGAAATACGCTTACCTTTGTAAGTACCAGTAAAACCTAGCATGTTTCGAACATCAGTCACTTGCTCAACATTTTCTAAGAATGTTTCAGCAATATATTTTGCACGTAATGGATCGCCTGGAAACAGCATTGTCTCAGCGAATGCGCCCTCTACAGCATTAATGTGTGGTGTTGCCATCGAAATAACCCCTGTTTATTTTATTAAGACTTAAGTCTTTGTTTACTGGCGGCAAATGTCAGCCGCCAAATCGAAATAAATGCTAATTTGCCTAAAGGAACGATTCGCCATAGGCCATAGGTTCAAGCTTAAAGTGGCTCGCAATAGATTGGCCGATATCGGCAAAGCTATTACGGCGCCCCAGAGAACCGGCTTTCAATCCAGCGCCAAAGGCTAATACTGGCACATATTCACGGGTATGATCTGTGCCTTGCCATGTTGGGTCGCAACCGTGATCCGCGGTTAAAATCAGCAGATCATCTTCACCCAATAATGCGAGCATTTCAGGTAAACGGGCATCGAAATATTCTAACCCTTTGGCATAACCTGCCACATCACGGCGATGACCGTAGTGCGAGTCGAAATCCACGAAGTTAGTAAACACTATAGTGTTATCGCCCGCAGATTTCACTTCGGCTAAGGTCGCATCGAAAAGCGCTTCTAAACCGTTTGCCTTCACTTTTTTAGTGATACCACAGTAAGCATAAATATCTGCAATCTTGCCCACACTCACGACTTCACCGCCCGCTTCTTTCAGCTTGTCTAATACGGTTTTTGCCGGTGGCTCTAGTGAATAATCCTTACGATTGCCGGTACGGGCAAAGTCACTTGGGCCAGTACCATCAAATGGACGGGCAATGACACGACCTATGTTGTAAGGCTCTAACTCTTCACGGGTTATCTCGCAAAGACGATAGAGATTTTCTAAACCGAAAGTTTCTTCATGACAAGCGATTTGGAACACAGAATCGGCTGAGGTATAGAAAATAGGCATGCCAGAACGCATGTGCTCTTCGCCTAACTCTTCCAAAATAGTTGTGCCAGAAGCATGACAATTACCTAAGAAACCGTCCAGACCCGCACGGGCTAAAATCTTATCCGTCAGTTCTTTAGGGAAAGAATTTTGGTGTTCGCTGAAATAACCCCACTCGAATAGTACGGGTACGCCCGCCATCTCCCAGTGACCGCTCGGCGTATCTTTACCCGAGCTTAACTCTTGCGCATGACCATAAGCACCAATCAGCTCAACATTATCGCCAAAACCTGGGGCAAAGGCGCCCGTGCTTTCCATCGCCGCATGACCCAAACCTAAGCGCGCTAAGTTAGGTAATTTCAGCGGACCTTCACGGCCAATATCAGCTTTGCCTTCGGCGCATGCTTTAGCAATATGACCAAAAGTATCGGAACCGACATCACCAAAGCTTGCTGCATCAGCAGAAGCACCGACTCCAAAGGAGTCCAACATCATAATAATGGTACGTTTCATAATTCTTCCTTAAAGATCCGCTGCACGAATATAGGCATAGATCTCAGGTGTTTTTTCTGGAGCAGTTTCACCAATGTGAATCGCTTTTTTCACCGCAATTTCCGCTTCAGCGAAAGCGGCTTCAGACTGTGCATGGATAACGGCAATCGGCGTAGATGAATCCACTTTATCGCCTAGGGCACACACTTGGGTTAAGCCAACACTATAGTCTAGTGCATCACCGGGCTTACGGCGGCCGCCACCTAAGGTCACAACCGCTAAACCTAACTCACGGGTATCCATGCTGTAGGCATAACCTTGCATATCGGCAAAAACTGGACGAATAATTTGTGACTGCGGTAAGTATTTACTGTAGTTTTCAACAAAATCGACCGGACCACCAAGACCCGACACCATCTTGCCAAAGAGCTCTGCGGCGCGGCCATTATCGAGTACACGATTCAGTTTAGCGCGAGCGTCGGCCTCATTGCTTGCAAGACCGCCAAGAAGCAGCATCTCAGCGCAAAGACCCATAGTGACTTCATATAAACGCGGATTACGGTAAGCCCCCGTTAAAAAGTCGATGGCTTCTTTCACTTCAACTGCATTACCAGCACAAGATGCAAGCACTTGATTCATATCGGTAAGCAAAGCCGTCGTTTTCGTACCCGCGCCATTTGCAACGGCGGCGATACTGCGAGCTAATTCTTCCGATGCCTCATAGGTTGGCATAAAGGCGCCGCTACCAACTTTCACGTCCATCGCCAGCGCATCTAAATTACAGGCTAATTTCTTAGACAGAATCGATGCTGTGATGAGGGAAATGGATTCAACGGTGGCGGTATTATCGCGGATAGAATAGAAGCGTTTATCGGCAGGAACGAGATCGCCCGTTTGGCCAATAATCGCCACACCGACGTCTTTAACCACTTTACGGAACAATTCACTTGATGGCTCAGTTTGGTAACCCGGAATGGCATCAAACTTATCGAGTGTACCGCCCGTATGACCTAGGCCGCGCCCAGAAATCATAGGCACATAACCGCCACAAGCCGCAGCCATAGGGCCGAGCATGAGGCTAATCACATCGCCCACACCGCCAGTGCTGTGTTTGTCGATAACTGGACCGTTGAGTCCCAATGATTGCCAATTAAGCACAGTGCCAGAATCACGCATCGCTGTCGTTAAAGCGATTCTTTCATCCATATTCATGTCATTAAAATACACCGCCATGCCTAATGCGGCGATCTGACCTTCAGATACGGAGTTGGTAGTGATACCTTGAACAAAGAACTGTATTTCTTCGGAACTGAGCGCTAAACCATTACGTTTTTTACGAATAATCTCTTGAGCTAGAAACATGATACTGCCTCCAAGATAGGCACTAACAACTCTGTCGCTAGTGCTTATCTTTGCAATGAAACATCAAAACTGTAGCAATATTACAAGTTCATACTATCGAAGTTTTGAGTTTGCCAAATAGATTTAGGTCACACTTAATTAGGCTCGCTATACGCTGATAGTATTAATCAGCGATAGTTTGCGATTAATAGCCTTGAGTCGGCTTAGGCGCATCAGCCAGTTCTAGTGTATGCAGCAAGCTGTTTAATAAGCTTGAAGCACCAAATCTAAAGGTACGTGGTGAAACCCAGTCAGCGCCTAAAATACGCTCTGCAACACCGAGGAACTCAGCCGCTTGGGCAGCATCACGCACACCACCGGCAGGCTTGAAACCTACTTGGGTATTCTTCTCGCTGATCACAGTTAACATGATTTCAGCCGCTTCGAGTGTGGCGTTTACAGGCACTTTACCGGTAGAAGTTTTAATAAAGTCGGCACCCGCATCGATTGAAAGTTCAGATGCACGGCGGATAAGCGCAGGATCGGCTAACACGCCAGATTCGATGATGACTTTTAACAAGACTTCACCACAAGCTTCTTTACAGGCTTTAACTAATTCAAAACCAATGGTTTCATTGCCTTCCATCAGTGCGCGGTATGGGAATACCACGTCAACTTCGTCTGCACCATAGGCAACGGCAGCACGGGTTTCTAGCACGGCAATAGCGATGTCATCGTTGCCATGGGGGAAGTTAGTCACTGTGGCGATTTGAATATCTTCAGCACCGATTTCATCGAGAGTCTTACGTGCAATCGGGATGAAACGTGGGTAAATGCAGATAGCGGCAGTATTGCCTGCAGCCGTTTTCGCTTTGTGGCACAGGTCGATCACTTTTTGATCTGTGTCGTCATCATTCAAAGTCGTTAAGTCCATTAACTCGATGGCGCGTTGTGCTGCTTTTTTTAAATCAGTCATAATAGCTCTCCAAAATAAAAATTAAATGAATAGAAATCAGTCGCATAAAAGCAACGCTTAAGAGGTGGCATTATTTTGATTATTTTTATGGCCGGGCCTTCAGGCGGTGCCGAGTAATTTGCTTGTACAAACTACCTTGTTGTAGGTATTCAATCTTGCCTAAGTCATAAAGAGCAATAGGCATCCTGACACTTAAAAAATAACTTATAAGTGACCACGACTTGAATCCTTGAAGACCGGAAGAGAGGATACGAATAAAATCTTGCTCCTACTTTTCCGCGAAAAATCCATTTTAGCGCGAGAAAAACACAAACCTTTATATAAACCCACTTGTTAGCCTAATAGGCTTAGATAAAGACTCATGGTAAAACAAAGATGGAGCCGCATAATGCGGCTCCAACAAGCAACTAGTATTACAAGAAATTAGAACTTGTAAGTAGCTGACAGGTAGTGTGACCAACCTGTTGATTCTAGAGCTAGTGCACCAGCACCATCTTCTAACAGATAAACGTCTTTGAAGCCTTTCAAACCATAGCCCAGAGCGTAACGATCTGAGTGCCAGTATAGACCGAAGAAGATGTTACCACCGTTAGAGGTTTTTGGTACGAAAGCAGTTTTGTCTTCGTCAGCACCGAATTGGTAATCGATGTAACCTTGGAATGACAGGAAGCTCTTGTTGTCGAAGAAGTAGAAAGGCTTGAACCAGTTAGCAGAGAATTGGTAACCGTTCCACTCTTTAGCATTCATATCGTAGAAACCGTACAGGTTCATACCTGTTTTGCCTAACCAAGGCACGTTTACGTCAGCACCAACACCCCAGAAAGTAGAGTTAACGCCTTCACCGTTCAGACCGTCCCAGTTGAACAGAGTAGAGAAGTAAACTTCTTGGATTGGACCGAAAGACAAGTCTTTACCAGTTAATGCATCGATAGAAACACGTGGAGCAAATTTCATGAACAGTTTGCTTGTGCCAGAACCTGGGTTCTTATCACCGTCTTTAGAGTTCTCGTTTGCTAAGTTGAAAATATCAACATAACCGTATAGATCGAATACGCCAGAACGACCGCCGAATTCCATTTCTAAGTAGTTGTGTTGATCGCCAGATGCTGGATTATCAGGCTTTTCACCAATAGAGTACATAGCGTTGAACTGCATCCACTTGTAATCAGTACCGTGAAGGTCTGTACGATCAGCGGCAAATGCGTTGCCAGAGATTGCAGCTACTGCTGTAGCAGCTAAAGCTAAAGTTTTAACGTTTTTCATCATCAACCCCATTTATCTTGTTTACTACCATCGAGGGTAGCGTTCTTTTTGTGGCGCTCGCATTCTACCTAGATTAAATAAAATCTCAATAATCTAGCGTAAAATCACAAACACAAAATTCTTAATTGTGAACAAAGTCGCGACTTCTGCATTACGATTAATTAACTTAACCGTGTTCCCGCGACATTTAAGACAGAATAACAGCTACATCTCAGTTGCATTCTGTGTCTTTCAATTGGAGAAACTATTCACTACAGGAATCACTACTGGCACTACTGGAAAATGGTTGAATTAACTTAGGTCCTGCCCTGCATGGTCAGGACCCAGTTAGTGGGGTTTCCCCCTACTGCCGTTCATTGACTTAGATAGCTAAGAACAAACCAGCAAGTGTCGCACTCATTAAGTTAGCTAAAGAGCCGGCGATAACCGCACGAATACCCATAGTAGCTAAATCATGACGACGGTTAGGAGCCATTGCACCTAAACCACCAAGCAGAATCGCGATTGAAGACAAGTTAGCGAAACCACACAGAGCAAACGAGATAATCGCTTTTGTTCTGTCTGTCATTGCTAAACCTGTTTCTGCCACAACCATACCGCCATCAGCGATGTCTTTCAGATATGGAGCAAAGTTTAAGTAAGCAACGAATTCGTTAACAATGATCTTTTGACCAATGAAAGAACCAGCGACTAATGCTTCATTCCAAGGTACACCGATAAGGAATGCTAAAGGCATGAACACATAACCGAGGATCAGTTCAAGTGTTAACTGAGGCATGCCCACCCAACCACCGATACCACCGATGATACCGTTGATCATAGCGATCAAACCAACGAAGGCTAACAACATAGCGCCAACGTTTAACGCTAAATGCATACCAGATGAAGCACCTGCTGCAGCTGCGTCTAACACGTTAGCTGGTTTGTCAGGATCTTCTGGCAAATCGCTCATGTCATTTTTAGCAACTTCAGTTTCAGGGTGCATCAGTTTAGCCATTAATAGACCACCTGGTGCTGCCATGAATGATGCGGCAACTAAGTACTCGATAGGTACACCCATCTGCGCGTAACCAGCTAATACTGAACCCGCGATTGACGCCAAACCACCGACCATGATCGCAAACAGTTCAGACTGCGTCATAGTTGGGATGAATGGACGAACAACCAGAGGAGCTTCAGTTTGACCCACGAAGATGTTAGCTGTTGCTGACATTGATTCTGTACGGCTTGTACCTAATGCTTTTTGTAGCGCGCCGCCGATAATACGGATAACCCACTGCATAACGCCTAAGTAATATAGAACCGCGATCAGAGAAGAGAAGAACACGATAACGGGTAACACGTTCACTGCGAAGATGAAGCCAAGTTTGAAGTTAGCTAAATCACCAAACAGGAAACCGATACCGTTTTGTGCGTAACCAATAACGCTAGAAACCGCATCAGACATACCTTTCAGAATGTCTTTACCAACAGGAACGTACAGTACAAAACCACCGAAAGCAGCTTGGATAGCTAACGCGCCACCCACTGTACGCAAATTAATTGCTTTTTTGTTATTCGATAGGAGGAAACCTATCGCAAGTAGGGTGACCACCCCTACTAAACTCATCAATATATTCATTAACCATCACCCTATTGTTAACACTTTTTAATTATGTTGTTAATCAACCTATTTCCGAGTCAGATTATACCCGAGCCTAAGTCGAAAATCGTCGTTTTGATCATATTTTTGGAGTTTAATTTCAATCGCTTAGTGGAGAATGCTAGTGCGACCTACACCTGTTTATTTAAAAACAACTAAAGGTCAAACAGTTGCGTAGCATTCTTCATCAAGTGTTCTGATATTAGAACACTTGATTTTTTTTGCAAAGTAGCAATTTTGTCTATAAAAAGAACAAGGTTAGCGGGTTGGTTACGTTTTTCAGTAACATTTATCGGCGTCATTGCCGGAGAATCAGTCTCAAGTATGAGGTGTTCGAGTGGGAGTTCAGTGACTGTTTTGAGTAATTTTTTGGCATTGGAATTCATAATCAAACCACCAATTCCCAGCTTAAAACCTAACTTGATATATTCCTGTGCTATCTCAACACTGCCAGAAAAAGCATGTATCACACCGCCTCTAGGCAATTGATACTTTTTTAAACAGGCCAAAACCTCGGGATGTGCTTTAACACTATGAATAATCACCGGCAGATTAACGGATTTAGCTAACGTCAATTGCGCCTCAAAAAACGCTAACTGCTGCGGCCAAGTAGCGGAGTAAAGTTTATCTAAGCCACATTCACCAATAGCAACAAAACGAGGACATTCGAGCAACGCGGCAACTTTAGATGTTAATGCTAAGATCCCTGCATCAACATTCTCTGGGCAAAACCAAGGATGGATGCCAAGGGCAAAATAGGCTTGATATTGTGTGGCAACAGCGAGCTGTTTGTGCCAGTGTTGCGGGGACACGCCAGGAATAATCAGATTATTAACCCCAACACTGTGCATTCGCTGCACTACAGCATCGCGGTCAAGATCAAACTCGGCAAAATCTAGATGTGCGTGGGTATCAATCACTGCAAATACCTCACTCTGCGGTCGATTGACCGTTTGAATGCGCTTCAGGCGGCAATGCCGTTTCATCAGCTGCTGTCGTTTTAGCGCATTTTATCGCTAATGGCGGATCTTCAAGGCGTGGCATACAACAACGACGATTTTCGGGTGTCAGCCCCATACGGTCGCACCACTGAATATAAACCTGCCATGTTTTTGTGATCCAATTCGCCATCATTCACATCCAGAACCGTTTTTAGATTTCATTAGATACAAAAATGGCGGTGAATTCACCGCCATTTCAACCACTATTTTGAACCTGACCTAATTAGTGCTCGCGGGTTTTCGCAAACTCAATATCAGGATATCTTTCCATTGCAAGATTCAGGTTAACCATAGTTGGCGCAATATAGGTTAAGTTGTCACCACCATCGAGTGCTAAGTTTTGGCTACACTTGCGGCGGAACTCTTCAAGCTTACGCTCATCCTTGCAATAAACCCAACGAGCGGTAGACACGCTAATACCTTCGTAAATGGCTTCAACGTTGTATTCGCTCTTAAGACGTCCAACAACCACTTCAAACTGCAGTACACCCACGGCGCCAACAATTAAATCGTTAGTATCGATTGGACGGAATACTTGCACAGCACCTTCTTCAGACAACTGTACTAAGCCTTTTAACAGTTGCTTTTGCTTGAGTGGATCGCGCAGACGGATACGGCGGAACATTTCAGGCGCAAAGTTAGGCACGCCAGTGAAGCGGAACTTTTCACCTTGGGTAAAAGTATCGCCAATACGAATAGTGCCATGGTTATGCAAACCAATGATATCGCCTGGGTAAGCTTCTTCAGCACGCTCACGATCGCCCGCCATAAAGGTCAATGCATCGCTGACGTTAACATCTTTACCGATACGCACATGGTGCATTTTCATGCCCTGCTCGTAACGGCCAGAACAAACACGCATAAAGGCGACACGGTCACGGTGTTTTGGATCCATGTTTGCTTGGATTTTAAACACAAAACCAGTGAATTTCTCTTCTTCAGGCATAACTACGCGTGCATCGCTTTCGCGCGGTAATGGCTTAGGTGCCCACTCAACGATACCGTCAAGAATATGATCCACACCAAAGTTACCTAACGCGGTACCAAAGAACACTGGCGTCAGCTCACCTTTCAAGAAAGCCGCATGATCAAATTCATTCGACGCGCCACGCACTAATTCCATCTCATCACGTAAATCAGCGGCATAACTGCCTATCGCTTTATCAAGATCAGGATTATTAATGCCTTTAATTACACGACGCTCTTGGATAGTATGCCCCATACCACTTTGATACAGCACCACTTCATCACGCAGTATGTGGTAAATACCTTTGAATTCTTTACCGCTGCCTATAGGCCAAGTAATAGGTGCGCAGGCAATATTGAGTACGTTTTCGACTTCATCCATCAGATCGATAGGATCACGGATATCACGGTCGAGTTTGTTCATAAAGGTCACGATCGGCGTATCACGCAGACGGGTCACTTCCATCAACTTAATGGTACGGTCTTCTACACCCTTTGCAGAGTCAATGACCATCAGACAGGAGTCAACAGCCGTTAGCGTACGATAGGTATCTTCAGAGAAGTCTTCGTGACCAGGCGTGTCGAGTAGGTTAACGAGGGCGCCACCATAGGGGAACTGCATAACAGACGTAGTAATCGAAATACCACGGTCCTTCTCCATTTCGATCCAGTCAGACTTAGCATGCTGACCCGATTTTTTGCCTTTAACCGTACCCGCTTTTTGCAAAGCGTTTCCGAATAACAGCACTTTTTCGGTAATGGTTGTTTTACCCGCGTCGGGGTGCGATATGATCGCGAAGGTGCGACGTTTATCGACCTCTACTTTATTGCCTGACATGTTAACCTATGCACTAGTATCGCTAAAAAGGCGCAAATTATAGCGCCTCAGTTCGAGCTTGGCTAGGCAAAGCCCGAGATGAGCTCGGGCAGAGGGGGTTATTTTGTGGCTTCGAGCAAACCTTTAACTTTAGCGAGCTCAATCCGCGCATATCTATGTTCAACAAAATCATAAATATTGGTTGCCAGTGCTAAGCGGAAATAGTTAGCAGCATCTTGATATTGCTTGTTTTCTATAGCCATTTTCGCCAAGTAAAAATAAGCCTCACATAAACGTTCTGCATATTCTTTAGGATGAGTTAAGCCGACTTTGGCGGCAGCAAACACCTCATCATGGCTCTTAGTACCTAAATAATAATCAACGATAACGGTCGCCCATGCATCATTGTCTAAATTCTTACGGTTTTCAGCTAACTGTTTTTTAGCTTCGACAGCATCATCTTTAAAATCAATCAAATACAGCCATAATGCGCGATAGCCGTCTTTATTATCGCCGGCATAAAATGCCTGCATATCTTTAGTGGCTAAATCGTTACGGTCGCCATAGTACAAGGCAATACCGCGATTCAAATAGGCATAATCGTAATTAGGAGCAAGCTCTAACACGCCATCGAATGCTTCATAGGCGCTAGCGTATTCGCCTTCTTGAGTGTAATAAATCCCTAAGAAATTATAGGCATCGGCGAGATCGGGTTGCAGCTTCAGCGCTTGCATAAAATCGATACGAGCAAGCAGTCTTAAGCCCACACTGTCGTATATCACACCACGATCGTAATGAAATCTGGCTCTCTGCTCATTAGTTAATTCAACCGTAGCCAAAATCTCGTTGAGCTTCGCTAACGTCACTTCCACTTTATAATCGGGCATAACGGGGGCGATAACCAATTTACCTTCAACATCATTATGGTTATCTAAAGGAGACTGGGTGGTAGCGCATCCGGCTAACAACAGACTGGCGCCCGCCAGCACAGCAACGACAGCGGTTCTAATTTTAAGACTCATCCATTTCTACCTTTTTAGATTCCCAACATACGCAGAAGAATCTTCATGATAGCAATCCCACCACAGGACTGCTATTGGGGAATCAAGATTAATACTGACTTTCTTAATGCCAAAAACAAAAAAGGAGATCATTTGATCTCCTTTTGATGCAATCACTTAGAAAGTGTGTGCCTATAATAAGTCAAAGACTCATTATTCAGCAGCTGCAGCTTCTTTAGTTTGTGCTTCTTTGATTGACAGACGTACGCGGCCTTGACGATCCACTTCCATTACTTTAACAGCAACTTCTTGGTTCAGTTCAAGGTGATCAGACACGTTAGCAACACGCTCATCACTGATTTGTGAAATGTGTACTAAACCGTCTTTGCCCGGCAGAATGTTCACGAACGCACCGAAATCAACGATACGGATAACTTTACCGTTGTAGATACGACCCACTTCAACTTCTGAAGTGATTTCTTCGATACGACGGATAGCTTCTTTGGTTGCTTCGCCATTTGAAGAAGCAATTTTCACAGTACCATCATCTTCCAGCTCAATCGTAGTGCCGGTTTCTTCGGTCAGAGCACGGATAACTGCGCCGCCTTTACCGATAACGTCACGGATTTTTTCTGGGTTGATCTTGATAACAGTGATACGTGGAGCGTGATCAGAAATATCATCACGGTGCGAACCAATCGCTTGATCCATCACGTTCAGGATATGTACACGCGCGCCATAGGCTTGTTGCAGTGCGATATCCATGATTTCTTTAGTGATACCTTCGATCTTGATATCCATCTGCAATGCAGTAATACCATCACGTGTACCCGCCACTTTAAAGTCCATGTCACCTAAATGGTCTTCATCACCTAAGATGTCAGAAAGAACAACGAAATCATCGCCTTCTTTCACTAGACCCATAGCGATACCCGCTACAGAAGTTTTGATAGGCACACCGGCATCCATCAGCGCTAGTGAAGTACCACATACTGACGCCATAGAGCTTGAACCGTTAGATTCAGTGATTTCAGATACAACGCGCACGCTGTATGGGAATTCAGCAGCTGAAGGCATAACAGCATTGATACCGCGCCATGCTAACTTACCATGACCGATTTCGCGGCGCTTAGGTGAACCCACCATGCCCGTTTCACCAACAGAGTATGGAGGGAAGTTATAGTGCAGCATGAAACGGTTAGTGCGCTCGCCCATGATGCTGTCAATCTTCTGTGCATCACGTTCAGTACCTAAAGTACAAGTGACTAACGCTTGAGTTTCACCACGAGTGAACAATGCGCTACCGTGAGTACGTGGCAATACGCCCGCTAACACGCTTAATGCACGGATCATGTCTGGTTCACGACCGTCGATACGTGGCTCACCACGAATGATGCGGCCACGAACCACTTTCTTCTCTAAGCTACCCAGCAAGTTGTCTACTTCACGTAAATCAACGCTTGGATTGCTGGCTAACAAGGCTTCTTTTGCTGCGGCTTTAACAACAGAAACTTGAGCATAACGATCTTGTTTAACTTGGATTTTATACGCATCACCTAAACCAGCTTCAGCAAGCTCTTTGATTTGGGCAACTAAATCGGCATCTTGCGTTGGTGCAGTCCAATCCCAAGTTGGTTTACCGGCTTCTGCTTTAAATTCAGCAATCGCTTTGATAACCACTTGTTGTTGATCGTGACCGTAAACAACAGAACCTAACATCACTTCTTCTGGTAATGCTTGGGCTTCTGATTCCACCATTAATACTGCACCAGCAGTACCAGCAACCACTAAGTTCAGTTGGCTGGTTGCAAGTTGCGCAACACTTGGGTTCAACACATATTCGCCATCAATGTAACCCACACGTGCAGCACCTAACGGACCGCTGAATGGAATACCAGAAATAGCCAGTGCCGCTGAAGTACCGATCATAGAGATGATATCTGGCTCGATTTGTGGATCGACAGAGACTACAGTAATGATAACTTGAACTTCGTTTTTGAAACCATTAGGGAAAAGAGGGCGAATTGGACGGTCAATCAGACGAGCGATTAATGTCTCATCTTCTGAAGGACGGCCTTCACGCTTAAAGAAACCACCAGGAATTTTACCTGCTGCGTAGGTTTTTTCTTGATAGTTAACAGTCAGAGGGAAAAAGTCACGACCAGCTTCTGCTTCTTTTTTACCGACAACAGTGACCAACACAGTCGTGTCACCCATACTCGCTAAAACGGCTGCATCTGCTTGACGCGCTATAACACCTGTTTCCAGGGTGACTGTATGTTGACCATACTCAAAACTCTTTACAATAGGATTCACGTGACCCATTCCTTAATTAATGACCTTGAATTACGCGCGTAAGTATACTGCAAATCGGATCAATAGATAAAGAGCAGATAATGATGACAAATACGTAACTTTTCACTAAAGTGGTTAAATCAACAAAGAGTTGCGGTTTACATTGATACGGAAATTCTCGCAGATGGTGAATAATTATCATAAAGGATGCGCCCGATGACAGGCCGTTTTAAGTCACTGACGTGGAAACAAACTAATCTAGTCGTATTTACCGCCCTCTTTTTTGCCATTGCAATTTTTATTGTTGAAATCGCTTTAGTCGTCGTATCAACCAAACAACAGCTCACAACTACCCAGCAAGAACTCCTTGATTCAGTTGAACAACCAGCAGCAAATGCCGTCTGGGCTTTGGATGATAATTTAGCCCGTCAAACCTTAGAAGGTGCCATTAAGGTTGAACATGTCGGCTCAGCAGTGATTGAGCTCGACGATGGTTCCATGTTTGTTTCAGTCAGCAATAATAAAAAGAACAACTCGCAGACTTTTATCAGTTTAAGTAACAAATTATTTGATGATCTCAAGGAAATATCTCGCCCGCTGTACCGCCCTTTTTATTTTGAAGGCACCCAACAGCAACAACTTATCGGCACATTAACAGTTTTCTACGACACCCAAGAGCTGACAAATACCCTTTTCTCACAGTTAAGATTTAGTTTTTTCGCCACACTTGCCCGCGCACTCTTGCTCACCTTAGTATTATCTGTCGTCTTCCATCGCTTCTTAACTCAGCCTATCGCACGCATCAGTGAGGCCATAGATAAGATTGAGCCCGACTCTCCGGACGAAAACCTCTTACCTATGTCCAATGCGCACAAGGATGATGAACTCGGTCTAGTGACCTCTAAATTCAACCAAATTCTTATCCAATTTAGCCAGACCCAATCCAAACTGCGCAAGATGGCGACCCGAGATCCGCTAACAGGCTTACCCAACCGCACGCTATTGCTTGAAACCATCGCAGTCACAATCCAACGTTCGCGAGTACACAAACGCAGCTTTGCCTTGATGTTTATCGATTTAGACCGTTTTAAGAATATCAACGATTCCCTTGGCCACGCATTAGGCGATCAATTTCTTGCCCGTATTGCCCGCATCCTTGAACGCTTCGTTGGCGATAAAGGCACAGTTTCCCGCTTAGGTGGCGATGAATTTGTTATTCTGGCTGATACAGTTCACACCCCTGATCAAGCGGCAGATTTTGTAGATAAGCTACTGATCCAGCTCAATGTCCCGATTCAATTAAATGAACATGCAATTCATCCTGCGGCATCAATTGGGATTTCTATTTATCCCGAAGACGGTAACAGTGCTGAAGATTTGATCCGTCACGCTGACATTGCCATGTACAGCGCGAAAGCTGCAGGCTCGAATCAATGGGCCTTCTTTAAACAGCAGATGACAGAGCGCGCAGCTGTGCGTTTACGCACCGAAGCATCTTTGCATGATGCGTTAAAAAACAACGAATTTTTACTGTATTTTCAGCCAAAACTCGACCTACAAACGGGCAAAGTGATCGCCTGTGAAGCCCTGATCCGCTGGCAAAAAGACGGCCGACTCATCAGTCCGGTTTCTTTTATTCCCGTCGCGGAAGAAACAGGGATCATCATTCCAATTGGACGCTGGGTAATAGAACAAAGCTGCAAGGTCTTGAGGGAGTGGCAGAAAAAATATAACTATGCCATCCCAATTGCGATTAATGTTGCCTCACAACAATTTGCCGATGCTAGTTTAGTTCCCTATATCAAGCAGATGGCATTACGCTATCAAATCCAACCCGAGTTGTTGGAAATTGAAATCACTGAAACCTCGTTGATGAACGACATTGAACTGGCTATCGCTAAACTTGAGCAACTAAAATCTGCAGGATTTGGTATTGCCGTCGATGACTTCGGCACTGGGTATTCATCACTTTCTTACCTACGCCATTTACCCATCACCACCATGAAAATTGACCGCTGTTTCGTGTCCGATTTACCAGGGGATAGTGCAATCGCATCGACCATTTTGATGTTGGGTAAGCAGCTTAATTTGACCATTGTGGCCGAAGGGATTGAAAACGAGCAGCAATTGGATTGGTTGAAGGAGAATCAGTGCCAAGTCGGCCAAGGTTTCTATTTTAGCCAACCCTTGCCCCAAGCGGAATTTGAAGCCCTGTATATAGCGACACAGACAGCAACGATAAGCACTTTAGATGGACTACGTGGTGCTTAGAGTTCTTTAATCAGACCCATGATTTAGGCGGCGTTAAGGCCAGTGTAAAGACATAATATCGACATTCTCTGGCCTAAATCCTACACAGCTTGATTTAATCATCTACTGAATTTTAGGCAATAAAAAAGGAGGCTTAAGCCTCCTTTTTCACGTTAGTCAACGCGAGATTAACGACGTAGACCTAACTTTTGGATCAGTGCAGTGTAACGTGCTAAATCAGTACGTTTCAGGTAAGCAGTTAACTTACGACGTGAGCTAACCATACGTAACAGACCACGACGTGAGTGGTGATCGTGAATGTGCTCTTTGAAGTGATCTTGCAAATGGTTGATTTGCGCAGTTAACAAAGCAACTTGAACTTCAGTTGAACCAGTGTCGTTTTCGCCACGGCCAAATTCAGCCAAAATTTTTGCTTTTGCTTCAGTACTTAGTGACATGTATATCTCCAAATAAATAATTATGAATCTCTAGCCGATCACTAACTCAGCCAGAGGGCGCGCTATTCTACCCAGAAACCCACCCTAGCGCAATAAAAGGTGGAGACTAATCCATGAACAAATTAATTAATTTGTTCATGGATAGCAGACTATTGCGATTCTACAGGCTCATCATGGATTACTATGAGTCGTTTCGGCGCAAGTAAGCCGTCTTCGTTCATAGTACCAATCCCCACAAATCGGCGGATGTCACCTAAAGTGATACGCACCAGTTCATCGGTTTTCAAGTCTGTATTAGCGGGCACCCGAACAGCCTGACCTTGCATTAAGTAAGGGGCGATTGCATCTGGCACATTCACCTCAGGAAAATCGGCCACGGCCGTGTCCATAGGTAACAACAGCGGATCGAGTAAAACACTCGGATCTATCTGTTGTTCATGTGCTTGGGCAACAAGCGCTTCAAGTTGTTCTAAGGTAACCATTCTTGCATAGGGATATTGTGCAACTTGAGTGCGACGCAGCATGATCACATGGGCGCCACATCCGAGCATTTCGCCTAGATCGTCTATGATAGTGCGAATATAAGTGCCCTTAGAACAATGAATGTCTAAGGTCAATTCATCGCCTTCAAGACCGATGAAATTAAGCTCAAATACCGTAATAGGGCGAGATTCGCGCGGCACTTCAATGCCTTCACGGGCATATTTATACAGGGGCTGGCCCTGATATTTAAGCGCGGAATACATAGAAGGCACTTGCTGAGTCTCGCCGCGGAAGAAATCAAGCGCGGTTAATAACTGCGCCTCAGTAAAATCAATGGCGCGGGTTTGCACCACTTCGCCATCGGAATCACTGGTATCCGTTCGCTCACCCAGTTTTGCGGTAACTAAATAACGTTTATCGGCATCTAACAGATGCTGGGAAAACTTAGTCCCTTCGCCTAAGCACACAGGTAACATACCTGTTGCTAACGGATCGAGTGCGCCCGTATGCCCGGCTTTGTTCGCATTAAAAAAGCGCTTTACTCTTTGCAAAGCAAAGTTGGAACTCATGCCAGTGGATTTATCCAGCAACACTATTCCATCAATAAAACGACCTTTTGGACGACGAGCCATTAATCTTTACCTTCCGTTTCATCTGCATCATCGGCAATATCATCACCTAAGACTTCATCTTCAACCGATGCGTCTTCTCTGCCAAATTGCTGTTGCTTCGCTTTGTCTTGGTTGATCACTTGGCTAACTAAGTTAGACATGCGCATACCTTCGACCAGCGAGCTATCATAGATAAAACGCAGTTCAGGCATCACACGCAGCTTCATACGGCCCGCCACTAAAGTGCGGATATAAGGAGCGGCACTGATCAAAGCATTTAGCTTTTCTTGAACAACGGCTTTGTCTTCTTCAAAGAAAGTCACGAAGACTTTTGCATAACTAAGGTCGCGTGAGACATCGACGTCATTCACGGTTACAAAGCCAATACGAGGATCTTTCATGTCGCGCTGTAGCACTTGAGCCAGTTCTTGCTGAAGCTGCTGAGCGATTCGACGAGTACGACTGAATTCTTTTGCCATAATATTTCTTACCATAGCTTAAATTGATAAGGGCGGCTAAAGCCGCCCTTATTATCGTTACAGAGTACGAGCAATCTCGACGGTTTCGAATACTTCGATTTGGTCGCCTACGCGAACATCGTTGTAGTTCTTAACGCCAATACCACATTCCATACCATTGCGAACTTCAGCAACGTCATCTTTAAAGCGACGTAGAGATTCAAGTTCACCTTCGTAGATAACCACGTTATCACGTAGTACGCGAATTGGTGCGCTACGCTTGATGGTACCTTCGGTAACCATACAGCCAGCAATTGCGCCCAGCTTAGGTGATTTGAACACGTCACGCACTTCAGCCAGACCGATAATTTGTTGTTTGAATTCAGGAGACAGCATACCTGTCATCGCTGCACGAACTTCATCAATCAAATTATAGATTACGCTGTAGTAACGTAAATCAACACTTTCGCTGTCGATTGTCTTACGCGCTTGTGCATCGGCACGCACGTTAAAGCCAACCAGGATAGCGTTAGAAGCTGCCGCTAAGGTTGCATCCGTTTCAGTCAGTGCACCCACACCGCGAGCGATGATGTTCACTTTCACTTCGTCGGTAGACAGACCTGTTAACGAGTCAGTAATCGCTTCGAGTGAACCTTGTACGTCTGCTTTAAGAACGATGTTCAGTTCTTTCACTTCGCCGTCTGTCATGTTCGCGAACATGTTTTCTAGCTTAGATTTTTGCTGGCGTGCCAGTTTCACATCACGGAACTTACCTTGACGATACAGGGCAACTTCACGCGCTTTACGCTCGTCACGTACTACTGTTGCTTCATCACCTGCAGACGGAACGCCTGACAGACCCAGAATTTCAACAGGAATAGATGGACCCGCTTCAGTAATTGAACGACCGTTCTCGTCTTTCATTGCACGGATTTTACCGTACTCAAGACCACACAGAACGATATCACCTTGGCGCAAAGTACCTTCTTGAACCAGAATCGTTGCCACTGGGCCGCGACCTTTGTCCAATTGTGATTCAATGACCACACCGGCAGCCATACCATCACGTACCGCTTTCAGTTCGAGAACTTCAGCTTGCAACAAAATGCCTTCTAACAGTTCATCAACGCCTTCACCTGTCTTAGCTGAAACGAAGGCAAACATGTTGTCTCCACCCCAATCTTCAGACATGACGCCGTGTTGTGACAATTCGCTCTTAACGCGATCGATATCCGCTTCCGGCTTATCCATCTTGTTCACAGCCACGATTAATGGCACGTTACCGGCTTTAGCATGTTGAATAGCTTCGATAGTTTGCGGCATTACACCGTCATCGGCAGCAACAACTAATACAACGATATCCGTTGCCTTGGCACCACGGGCACGCATTGCAGTAAACGCGGCGTGACCAGGAGTATCAAGGAAAGTGATCATGCCGTTTTCAGTTTCAACATGGTATGCACCGATATGCTGAGTAATACCACCGGCTTCGCCAGCAGCCACTTTAGCGCGGCGAATATAGTCGAGTAGTGACGTCTTACCGTGGTCAACGTGACCCATGATAGTCACAACTGGTGCACGAGATTCTAGCTTGATGCCATCTTCATCGTCACGGTCTTGCATCACTTGGTGCTCAAGTTCGTTTTCACGGATAAGCACAACTTTGTGACCCATTTCTTCAGCAACTAACTGGGCGGTCTCTTGATCTAACACTTGGTTGATCGTAACCATAGAACCCATTTTCATCATTTGCTTGATGATTTCAGTCGCTTTCACTGCCATTAAATGCGCAAGTTCAGAAACAGTCACAGTTTCACCGATACGCACATCACGGCTTACCGCTGCAACTGGCTTATTAAAGCCGTGCGCCATAGACTCAGGTGCAGTACTGCGGTTACGCATGTGTTTTTCACGGCCGTCACGGGCATCTTTGCCACCACGTTTTTTGGCGTTACTCTTGTTACGAGCACGACGTCCGCGTTTTTCTTCATCCAGATCAGAGGTATCTTCAGCAGCACGCGCTACTTTAGAGGTGGTGATGTGGTGATCGCCGTTTTTCTCAGCTTCTAAACGTTGACGTTCTTCTTCAGCCCAACGCTTAGAGTTTTCTTCTGCAAGTAAACGCGCTTTTTCAGCGGCTTTTGCAGCTTCTTCATCTTGCTTACGCTTAGTTGCCGCTTCTTGTGCCGCTTTTAAACGCTCAGCTTCTAAACGTGCCGCTTCAGCTTCTGGTGAAGTATCTTTGGTCACTTTCACTTCGGCTGCTGCTTTGGCTTTCGCCTTAGCTTCTGCATCCGCTTTTGCCTTCGCATCAGCTTCTGCTTTCGCTTTTGCCGCAGCAGCATCTGCTTCGGCCTTTGCTTTTGCCAAAGCTTCTGCTTCGGCCTTCGCTTCTTCTTCAGCCTTCAGAGTAGCCTCATTAGCATCACGCTTGACGAAAGTTCGTGTTTTACGAACTTCAACTTTAACATCTTTAGATTGACCACCATTACCAGCCACACTCAGGGTCGATACGGTTTTACGCTGCAGCGTCATTTTCGTTGGCGCATTTTCGCCACCGTGCTGCTTTTTCAGATAATCCAGTAACTGCTGCTTTTCAGCTTCAGTCACGTTATCAGCTTGGCCTTTCTTAATTCCAGCCTGAGAGAATTGCTCAATCAGACGTTCAACACTTTTACCCACTTCCGTGGCCAATTTCTCTACGGTAGTATCTGCCATCAGTTAAATCCCCCTGTTGATCGACTTATGCTTCTTCGCCAAACCAACAGATATTGCGGGCTGCCATGATGAGCTCACCTGCTTTTTCTTCTGTCAATTCTTCAATTTCGATCAAATCATCAATGCCTTGTTCAGCCAAGTCTTCTAGAGTCACAATACCTTTGCTAGCGAAAACATAGGCTAAGTGTCTGTCAACACCTTCAAGTGCTAGCAACTCTTCACTTGGCTCCACACCATCCAGTGCTTCTTCAGTAGCGAGAGCTCGAGTTGAGATCGCCGCTTTTGCACGTTCACGTAAGGCTTCAACGAGATCTTCGTCAAAACCGTCAATCGCCAATAGTTCAGACACAGGCACATAGGCAACTTCTTCGAGCGACGTAAAGCCCTCGTCCGCCAGTACTTGTGCAAAATCTTCATCGACATCCAGTGAGTTAACGAATAAATCAACCACCTTGGCACTTTCTGCCTGGTGTTTCTTATTCATATCGTCCACTGTCATAACGTTCAGAACCCAACCTGTCAGCTGTGTTGCTAAACGTACGTTCTGGCCATTACGTCCAATGGCTTGTGCCAAACTATCGGCTTCAACGGCGATATCCATAGAATGGTTATCTTCGTCAACTATGATAGAGGCAACATCGGCTGGCGCCATGGCATTGATCACGTATTGTGCTGGATTATCATCCCACAACACGATATCAACACGTTCGCCACCCAGTTCATTCGACACGGCTTGTACACGTGCACCACGCATACCCACACACGCACCGATTGGATCGATACGACGGTCATTCGACTTAACGGCGATTTTAGCGCGCGCGCCTGGATCACGAGCTGCGCCCATGATTTCAATCAGTTCGTCAGCAATTTCAGGTACTTCAACACGGAAAAGCTCGATCAGCATTTCAGGTTTAGTACGGCTTAAAAATAACTGCGCGCCGCGAGCTTCTGGACGTACTGAGTACAATAATGCACGCACGCGGTCGCCTGGACGGAAAGATTCACGTGAAATTAAATCTTCACGGAACAACACGCCATCAGCGTTATTACCTAAGTCAACCACTACGCTTTCGCGAGTTGCTTTTTTGACTATACCAGTGATTAACTCACCTTCTTGATCTTGGAACTGTTCAACCACTTGAGCACGTTCAGCTTCACGTACTTTCTGTACGATCACTTGCTTAGCAGTTTGAGTGGTAATGCGGTCAAACACCACTGACTCGATATCGTCTTCGATAAACTCGCCAGGTTGGATGTCTGGATTTTCGTATCGTGCCGCTTCTAACGTGATTTCGCGGTAAGGATTTTCTAACGCTTCACCGTTGTCATCAACCACCATCCAACGACGGAAAGTATCATAACCACCAGTTTTACGGTCGATAGCAACACGAACGTCAATATCACCTTCGTATTTTTTCTTGGTTGCTGTGGCCAGAGCAATCTCTAGCGCTTCAAAAATTTTCTCGCGTGGAACGGCCTTTTCATTTGAAACCGCCTCAGCGACTAGCAGAATCTCTTTATTCATCTCGTCTTGCCTCGTTCACCTTGAAACCATCAAAACTTAGCGATTAAGTTGCCTTTGCGGATATTATCCAATGCGACAACTAACTCTTTACCATTCACTTTCAGTGAGAGCATTTGCCCGTCGACCGCAGTGATGGCGCCTTTTAAATTACGACTGCCGTCAACCGGCATAGTCAATTGAAGCTTTACATCCTCGCCCACATAGCCCGCATACTGCTCAGCAGTAAATAAGGGTCTATCAACGCCTGGCGAAGAAACCTCTAGGGTATATTCTGTAGAAATAGGATCTTCAACATCGAGTACAGCACTGACTTGGCGACTTGCATTGGCACAATCTTCAATATTTATACCATTCTCACCATCAATGAACACTCGCAGTGTGGAATGCTTACCCGCTTGAACATATTCAATGCCCCATAGCTGAAAGCCTAATGCTTCCACAGGTACTTTGAGCATTTCTGCCAGTCTGAATTCTAACGTTGCCAAGATTGACCCCCGAAAAAACAAAAAAGGGCTTAATAGCCCTAGTACAACGCCACATACGAAGCATGCGACAAATTTAAAAGTCCCAGATAACAAAAAACCCCGTAATCACGAGGTCATTAATTTCAAGAACCTGTAAACCATAACGAATTCAAACACTATTCGTTACTAGGAGCTGGTTGCGGGGGCCGGATTTGAACCGACGACCTTCGGGTTATGAGCCCGACGAGCTACCATGCTGCTCCACCCCGCGTCAACTGTGTGCAAGTATATTGACTATCGTCATTTCTTGCAATAACTAAGAGAGAACTTATGTCGTCTATCTTAGTTATATTTGGTGCCGAGAGCGGGACTTGAACCCGCACGACCGTTAGGTCACAGCCACCTCAAGGCTGCGCGTCTACCAATTTCGCCACCTCGGCGACACCTTTTACTAGTCAGGAATTTTCGTTTCTGACTTTTGGGTTCCTTGCTCAACAGGTTGTGTGACCTGTTCAGTGTCTGAACCTAAATTTTTCCATGAATCTTCATTTTTTGCGTGGTTTGCACTTAAGTTGCCAATTAGCAGACTCAAAGTAAAAAACGCAATGGCAAGAATTGCCGTAGTGCGTGTCAGGAAGTTACCTGAACCGCTTGAACCAAACAGAGTACCTGATGCACCGGCGCCAAAAGAGGCCCCCATGTCAGCTCCCTTACCTTGCTGAATTAATACTAGGCCGATCAGACCTAATGCAACCAACAAGTAAATAACTACTAGAACTTCATACATATTATGCGCTCATCGCTATGGTACACAGACTTAAAAACTCGCTAGAGTTTAAGCTAGCACCGCCAATCAGTCCACCATCAACATCAGGTTGGGCAAATAAATCTGCAGCATTACTCGGTGTTACACTACCACCGTAGAGAATCCTGATATTTTCTCCGATAAACGGAGACACTTCAGAGAGGCGTTTGCGAATAAACGCATGAACTTCTTGTGCCTGCTCTGGTGTAGCGCTTTTACCTGTCCCTACAGCCCAAAGTGGCTCGTAGGCGATAATGGCGTTATCAAAAGCCATAGTGCCATTTTTCTGGATCACTATGTCCAACTCTTCCGCAATCACCTCAAAGGTGCGTCTTGCTTCACGTGCTGGACCTGACTCACCCACACATAAAATGGGAGTTAAGCCATGCTTTTGTGCAGCGGCGAATTTCTCCGCTACGATATTACTCGTCTCTCCGTACATACGGCGACGTTCTGAATGCCCGATAATCACATATCGACATCCTGAATCTTTGAGCATCTGACCTGAAACTTCTCCGGTATAAGCGCCAAAGTCGTGTTGACTTAGGTTTTGTGCGCCCATCCTAACAAGTGAACCGTCTAACGCTTCCTTGTTTGCTTCTAGCAGTTGCCTAACGCTCTCTAGATAGATAGAAGGCGGGCATAAAACCACTTCAGCTGAATCATTTTGGAGCTTAGAGGCAAATTTTTTGAACAACTCTTGGGCTAATGCCGCACTGCCGTTCATCTTCCAATTGCCAGCTACCATAGGACGTCTGAGTGCCATCACTGTCTCCTCTGAAAGCGGCGTGAATAATAGCGAACCACTTATTAAGTTACAATAGCTAAATTCGAATTTTTTCAGATATCAGGTTGGAATGCTTATTTTTTACACGCCAAAGCTGATTTCTGTTCATTTGTGCAGCTAACACCTTAATTTTAAATTGGTATCAGCCGCACTCATTACAAAATAGGCAAAGATTAGCTTGCCGATTTTACGGCATCCGCAATCAAATTTGCGTGCGCCAATACTGCACTATGATCGTCACCTTCTACCATGACGCGGATCAAAGGTTCTGTACCTGACTTACGTAATAGTACTCGACCACGTACGCCAAGCTCAGATTCAACCTGTGCCTGTGCCGCTTTTACTTTATCTGACTTAAGTGGGTCATGCTCGCCCTCAAAGCGCACATTGACTAACACCTGTGGCAACATTTCCATCGCAGAAGTCAGTTCTTCTAGTGTGGCATTTTGGCGACGCATAGCCGCTAACACTAAAATCCCCGCGACAATACCATCACCGGTTGTGCCGTGGTCAAGATTAAGGATATGCCCTGAATTCTCGCCACCGATGCGCCAATCGAGTTCTTTCAGTAATTCCATCACATAGCGGTCGCCCACTTTTGAACGCGCAAAAGGAATATCTAGTGCTTGTAAGGCTAAATCAAGCCCAAGGTTCGACATCAAGGTGCCGACCACACCACCGCGCAATACGCCGCGGGATTTCGCATCACAGGCCAGAATATATAAAATCTGATCGCCGTCAATGACTTCGCCTTTGCTGTTGACCATCATAATGCGGTCACCGTCACCGTCGAGCGCGATACCTAAATCGGCATTTTCGGCCAAAACGGTTTCACAAATCTTGCCCATGGACGTTGCGCCCACTTTATCATTGATGTTCATCCCGTTAGGCTTATCACCAATGGCAATCACCTCGGCGCCTAACTCTCGAAATACAGCTGGTGCTATGTGATAAGTTGCGCCATGGGCACAATCGACCACAATTTTAAGCCCAGTTAACGTGTGTTCTGCAGGGAAATTTCCTTTGCAATACTCGATATAACGGCCACGGGCATCTTCAATGCGCGACACTTTGCCTAACAGATGCGATTCAACACAAACGAGGGGCTTTTCAAGTTCGGCTTCGATTTCTAGCTCTAAGTTATCGTCTAACTTACTGCCGTCGGTCGAGAAAAATTTAATGCCGTTATCGTAATAAGGGTTGTGTGATGCGCTGATCACCACCCCAGCTTCGGCGCGAAACGTACGCGTCAAATAGGCGACTGCGGGCGTGGGCATAGGCCCCATTAACATCACATTAAGACCTGCGGCAGAAAGACCCGCTTCTAATGCCGACTCAAACATATAACCGGAAATACGGGTATCTTTACCTATGATCACCTTTTTGGTACCGCTGCGGGATAATACGCGACCCGCTGCCCAACCTAATTTTAACGCAAGCTCAGGCGTCATTTGACCTGAACCGACCTTTCCCCGAATACCGTCAGTTCCAAAAAATTTACGTTCTTTCATATCGCCCCACAAACTCAAATGTGTCCCAATGATTTGGGATCATAATATTAATTAAATGCTTAACGAGAGCATAACGATGCTTAAAAATACGCTTGTGTCGCTTGTAACACCTTGAGCATATCCACAGTTTCAGCAACATCATGCACGCGAATGATATGAGCTCCCTTTTGGGCCGCTATCATAGCGCCAGCAAGGCTCCCAGCAAGACGCTCTGAGGTCGGTTTTGCTAAGAGGTTCCCTATCATGCTCTTACGAGACAATCCTATCAATACGGGTAAATCAAACTTGGCAAAACAGTCGAGCTTTGCCAGTAATTCATAGTTATGTTCTAAGCTTTTACCAAAGCCAAATCCCGGATCGAGTATGAGTAATTCACGGGGGATCCCAGCTTGTATGCAAGCGTCAATCCGCTCGGTTAAAAAGCTAGAAACTTCTTCAATAACATCATAATAAGTTGGCGAAGACTGCATGTTCTTCGGCTCACCCTGCATATGCATTAAACATATTGGGACGTGCAACTCTGCGGCGGCTTCGAGCGCACCAGGTTCCATCAAGGCACGTACATCATTAATCAGGTGTGCACCCGCAGCGACAGCTTGACGCATCACTTCAGCTTTACTGGTATCAACCGAAATCCACACATCATGGTGCGTCGCCACATATTTTACTAACGGGATCACCCGCGCAAGTTCATCGGCTAGGCTCACCTCGGCGGCGCCAGGCCTTGTCGACTCTCCACCAATATCTATCATCCCCGCTCCTTGAGCCACCATGTCATCGGCATGCTGACAGGCAAGTTCATAGGAAGAATATTGACCACCGTCGGAAAAGGAATCGGGAGTGACATTCAGAATGCCCATCACTATGGGCGAAGATAACGCGAGGCGTTTAGTGCCAGCAATCAGTTCAAACACGCATTTACTCCAGTAATACGAACACTTACGATTTTACCTATAGGCATAACTTGCGTCATTAGTTTTAGCCTTCACTTTCTATCTGAGGTGACTGATGTCAGAGGCGAAATATCAGTAATGGCAAAGTAGATAAATGACAGCGCAGTCAAATTGCTAACAAGATAAAACAAGAAAACCCCTTTACGGGGCTTTCTTTTATCTCACAACAAATTACTTAGCAGGTGATTCATCAGGCTCTTTCAAGTCTGGTTCAGCAGATGCTGTAGTCACAGTATCTTCAGCTTTTTCAGCAGGCTCACCATGACCGCTACCTTTGTCGTTAGAACCATGGTCATCCACTTGCCAATCGGCAGGTTGACGCACTTCACGACGCTTCATTAAATCGTCAATTTGAAGTGAATCAATGGTTTCATACTTCATTAAGGCTTCTTTCATCGAGTGCAGAATATCGAGGTTATCCGTCAATATCTGTCTCGCTCTCGCGTAGTTCTTGTCGATAAAGACTTTCACTTCAGCGTCGATGATAGTTGCAGTTTCATCGGACATGGCTTTGGCTTTACCCATGCTGCGACCTAAGAACACTTCACCGTCTTCTTCGGCATACAATAATGGACCTAGCTTGTCCGAGAAGCCCCACTGAGTCACCATGTTACGCGCAATAGAGGTCGCGTATTTGATGTCCTGTGATGCGCCAGTCGACACTTTTTCTGTACCGTAGATAAGCTCTTCAGCTAAACGACCGCCGTATGCGACTGAAATTTGGCTTTCTAACTTACGACGGCTCTGACTCACTGAGTCAGCTTCGGGTAAGAAGAAAGTGACACCCAACGCACGGCCGCGAGGAATGATAGTGACCTTGTGCACAGGATCGTGCTCTGGTACTAAACAACCCACAATCGCATGGCCCGCTTCGTGGTATGCCGTCATTTCTTTTTCAGCTTCAGACATCACCATAGAACGGCGCTCTGCACCCATCATGATTTTATCTTTAGCACGTTCAAATTCTTCCATACCCACTACTCGGCGATTTCCACGAGCCGCAAACAGGGCCGCTTCGTTCACTAAGTTAGCTAAGTCAGCACCCGAGAAACCTGGGGTACCACGGGCAATAACGCTTGCTTTGACATCTTCAGAAAGTGGCACTTTACGCATATGCACTTTCAAAATCTGCTCACGACCACGCACATCTGGCAAACCAACAACCACTTGACGGTCAAAACGACCTGGACGCAGCAGTGCAGAATCGAGTACGTCTGGACGGTTAGTTGCCGCGATAACGATAACGCCTTCATTACCTTCGAAGCCGTCCATCTCAACCAGCATTTGGTTCAGTGTTTGCTCACGTTCATCATGACCACCGCCTAAACCCGCGCCGCGTTGACGACCGACCGCATCGATTTCATCGATAAAGATGATACAAGGTGCAGACTTTTTCGCTTGTTCAAACATGTCACGCACACGGGATGCACCAACACCAACGAACATTTCAACGAAATCAGAACCCGAGATAGTGAAGAAAGGTACTTTAGATTCACCCGCAATGGCTTTGGCCAGCAAGGTTTTACCTGTACCTGGAGGACCCACCATAAGTACGCCCGTTGGAATACGGCCGCCCAATTTTTGGAATTTAGTAGGGTCACGCAGATAATCAACTAACTCTTTGACTTCTTCTTTTGCTTCGTCACAACCCGCAACATCAGCAAACGTCGTTTTAATCTGATCTTCGCTCATCAGCTTGGCTTTGCTCTTACCAAAGGACATAGCGCCTTTGCCACCGCCGCCTTGCATTTGGCGCATGAAGAAAATCCATACCCCGATAAGCAATAACATAGGGAACCAAGAAATGAAGATTTGGGTTAGGAACCCTGATTCTTCGGCTTCTTGGCCCTTCATAGTGATGCCTTTACGATCAAGATCATTAATTAAATCTTGGTCATATAACGGCATGATAGTCGTGAACTTTTCACCCGTTCGTTTAGCACCCTCGATAGTACGTTGATCGCTTTTAACTTCAACAGTTGCGACCTGCCCATCACGGACATTATCTAAGAAGGTAGAATAATCCATCTTCTGCGATGACGAAGAAGAGGGGGAGTAACCCTGAAACACTGACATCAGCACAACGGCGATGACAACCCAGAGTATTAGATTTTTTGCCATGTCACTCAAATTACTAGACCTCATTAAGTCTTGCGATTATTAACGCTAGGTTACTACAACTTGTACCCAGTCGCCACAAGATAGACTTCACGGGAACGCGCCCGCGAAGAGTCCGGTTTACGTGTTTTAACTACTTTGAACGCCTCTTTTACCGCTTTCATGTATTCGTCAAAGCCCTCCCCCTGAAAGACTTTTACCGCAAAACAGCCGTTAGGTGCCAAAACTTGATGACACATATCTAACGCCAATTCCACTAAATACATGGCGCGCGGCTGGTCTACACCATCTGAACCACTCATGTTGGGCGCCATGTCAGACAACACAACGTCAACCTTAGCGTCACCGACTCGGGTAAGCAATGCTTGAAGGACTTTATCTTCACGAAAATCCCCTTGCAAAAAGTCTACCCCGACGATGGGATCCATAGGCAAAATGTCACAGGCGATGACCTTACCTTTTTCTCCGGCTAATTTAACCGCCACTTGAGACCAGCCTCCCGGCGCAGCCCCTAAGTCAACCACAGTCATGCCTGAGCGGATAAGTTGATCCTTTTGCTGGATCTCCTCAAGCTTAAACGCAGCGCGAGATCGCAATCCCATTTTTTGTGCGAGTTTGACATAATGATCATCAAAGTGTTCTAGCATCCATCGATTGGAACTGGCCGTACGTTTTTTACCTGACATTTAAAATCCGCAACAATTGAGAGTTACACAAAGGCTATATAAGGGTAGAATAGCCGTTTTTCAACAGTAACTCAGCAAAAGTTGGTAGAAATGAACTTAACAACCAAACAAAAACAGCATTTAAAAGGTCTAGCGCATCCGCTAAAGCCAGTGGTGCTGCTTGGTGCCAATGGATTGACTGAAGGTGTACTCGCTGAAATTGAAAGCGCACTCGCTTATCATGAATTGATTAAAGTGAAAGTAGCCTCTGCCGACAGAGAGCTAAAAAATGCCATCGTTGATGCCATAGTACGTGAAACTCAATCCGCAAAAGTGCAACTTATTGGTCATATTCTGGTGATTTATCGTCAATCACCAGAAATGAAAATTGCTTTGCCAAAGGCAAAATAATTTTTCTTGATTTTTATTGTGTTAACAAAGAGGCCACTCAATTGAGTGGCCTCTTTGTTTTTGCTACGAATGAAAATAAAGCACTAAGGCGTATCAGAAATCACTTGTTCCTTATAATGCTCAGGCGTTAAACCTAAAAACTCAGGCAGTGAGGTGCCAACAGAAATAGATGAGAATGTACCGGTTAAAATACCGATAAACATCGCAATCGAGAATCCTTCCAACGGCCCACCACCCATGATCCACAGCGCACCAACCGTCATTAAAGTTGTCCCAGAGGTCACCATAGTGCGGGAAAACGTCGCCACAATCGCTTGGTTATTAATCTCTTGAATCGAAAGCTTAGGTTTTGCAATCAATAACTCTCGAATACGGTCAGCAATAATGATCGAGTCATTTAACGAATAGCCTAAAATCGCCAGCACAGCCGCCAGTACCGTTAAATTAAACTCCATCTGCGTCAGCGCGAAAAAAGCCAGTACGAATACAACATCGTGTACCAGCGCAAACAAAGCGCCCGATGCGAGTCGCCACTCGAAGCGATAACTTAAATAGCCTAAAATACACAGCATAGCGACTAACAACGCTAACCCGCCCTGCTCCGCTAGTTCTTGACCAATCTGCGGCCCTACAACGCTACTATTAAGGACTTGTACTTCAGAGTTAAGCGGCGCTAATGCCTGCTGAATATCGACATTGCTTTGCTCAGTATCAGCACTCTTTATATCACCATAGCGCAGTACCCAACGCCCCGGCTCACTGGCCGAGATCACAGAGACTTCCTGCTGATAGGCAGCATTAAGCAAAGGCTGTAACTCACTGCTGGTGATTTTTCTATCGAGCTGAACTTCAGTCACCACACCACCGGTAAAGTCTAATCCCCAGTTAAACCCTTTTACACCTATAATCGCTAATGACGTTATCATCAAAAAAATTGAGATAGCACTGGAGACATAACGCCATTTTGTTAGATTGATATTTTTCATGCTTATACCCTCACATGACGACTAGCATCACGTCCGTAAACTAAGTTAATCAAGGCTCTTGAAGCAAAGATACCGGTAAACATGCTGGTCAGAAGACCTAGACCTAAGGTCAAGGCGAAACCTTGAATTGGGCCATTACCGATGGAATAGAGCACAACCGCCGTGATCATAGTGGTGAAGTTAGCGTCGAAAATGGTCGAAAACGCACTATCAAACCCCGTATCAATTGCCAGCGCAAAACTGCGTCCTTCTTTTAACTTGTCTTTTATTCGCTCAAAAATCAGCACGTTGGTATCGACAGCCATACCGACTGTTAACACCAAGCCAGCAATACCGGGTAAGGTCAACACAGCACCAGGAATAAGCGCCAGTAGGCCGAACAGGATCACCATGTTAGAAATCAGCGCAATATTCGCCACCCAACCGAGACGGCGATACCAAAGCGCCATAAACAACAAGGTAATGCCCATACCTAGACCAAGCGCTGCAAAACCGTTTTCAATGTTTTCAGCACCTAGCGTTGGGCCAATGGTGCGCTCTTCCACAATCGTTACTGGCGCCGTCATAGAGCCAGCTCGCAGTAACAAGGCTAATTGCTGCGCTTCTTGATAGGTGCCCGCGCCAGTGATTCGAAAGCGGTCTCCAAGCTGGGATTGAATGGTCGCGACGCTGATAATCTCTTGAGTTTGCTTGGCCTTACCTTGTTCATCACGACTGTACTCGCTGTAAGACGTCGCCATAGGTTTGCCGATATTGGATCGGGAAAACTCAGACATTTTCTGCCCGCCGACACGGTCGAGATTAATATTCACCTCGGCCATGCCCATTTCACCTAAACTCGCTCTGGCATCGACAATGTGATCGCCACCCAGCACTGGCGAGCGGCTCACATAAATAGGCTTGCCAGATTTATCCTTCAGCACTTGCGCATTCACAGAACCTGACTCTTTCACCTCAAAAAAAGCCAAACTCGCCGTAGCACCAATGACGTTTTTCGCGGCAGCAGGATCTTGTACGCCAGGTAATTCAATCCGAATTCGATGCTCGCCTTGGCGCTGCACTAAGGCTTCAGTGATGCCGAGTTCTTCAATACGACTGCGCATAACTTGCAGGTTTTGCTGAACGGTCAAATTACGCAGCTTTGTTTGTTCCTCTTGGCTCAACTTAATCTGTAAACCCGCGCCATCGGCATTAGATAATTGCCAATTGGGATAAGACTGTTTCATCATCTGACGCACGGCGGCGCGAGCGTCATTATCGGGCAAGGTCAGGTTTAACTGGCTAGCTTGGTCTAAATAGACGCTGGCACCATGGATCTTCTGCTCACGGATAAATTGACGTAGCGAATCAACCAGCGCCTCTGCCTGAGTTTGATACACAGGCTCAACATCCACATCGAGTAAAAACTGCACCCCGCCACGTAAGTCGAGCCCCAGTTTAATCGGCTGAAAACCTAAGTTTTGCAACCAACTTGGCGCCGCACTGGCAAGGGATAAGGTCAACTCCTTGGGCTCTTTGACCATAGACGAAACCAAGGTTTTAACTAAGGTTTGTTGGTTATCCTCATTGAGGACAATTAAGGTTTCACCATTTTTTTGGTCGATGCGCTTTACCGTCACGCCTTCAGCTTGTAGCTTATCTCTAAGGGCTACGGGCGTGAGTGTTAACCCAGCCTTAGCGCCTACTTGCACCGCGGCATCCTCACCATAAAATGTCGGCAAGGCACTGAATAGCATCACTATAATAGTGACGATAAGCACTAAGTATTTCCAAGCTGAATAGTGATTTAGCAGCCGTTTATTGGGTTTTCTTTCCATGGGATTAACTCGCTATTTATCACCTAACTTTTGAGTCAAAGCTAAGCGAACATATTGATATCAGTCCGAAACCTATCATTGAGCACCAGCAAATTTAGCCAGTTAAACTCAAGTCATCACAGCGAATATAACCGCGATAGAGATGGTTTCGGTGAGAACAAAAGTGCAATGGCATGCACGTTCAACGGGAGCGAACTCCAGTCGATAGCACACCTAAATAGATGGGTTAAGCGGCTTGCTGACTAAATCGATATTGAAGATTTGAGACTTTCCACCCGGAAATTCGGGCTGGGGAAGATACAGCTGAAAGCGTCCAGTCGGATGTGATATCCAGAACGGTAGGTTCAACGACATCGGGTGTCGGTTCGGCAGTAAAGTCTACTGCGAGTACATAGACCGGCTTCACCTCACGCACATCGTGTTGGGCAAGACTAATAAAGCGCGGCGAATTGATTGGGGCAAAATTTAAGTCGTCCGAATGACTCACGTAATCTGAGCTTGGACAAGGTGTTGGCTGGGATGCTGAGTCTGAGCTGGCACCATGGACATCATGGCTACTCAACGAGCCGCAGCTTTCAACGGTTTGCGCATCAGAATGTGAATTCGATTGAGCAATAGCATCGGGCAAACTTTGAGATTCAGCGCTTGGCTCTGCATCGGGAGTTGAACTATCAAGACTCACAGTGTGCATCTGGGCCGTTTGTTTTAGAGCCGCTTTCTTAAGATTTGTATGTGTCTGAATATAATGATGACTTGTATCACTGCGTTGTACTGAGGTTTTTGGCGTATAGCTAGCCGAGTGCGCAATCAGCATGATCGCCACGCAAACTAACATCAATCCCGTACGCCAGTGTTTTACCAAAGCGTGCCCTCTTATTAAAACGAAAAATAACCCCATTCATGCTTAGCATTTGCTATTTAACGTTAGGGTCTAAAATAAAACTCGTGCTAAATCAATTACACAATACCGAGTTAATTCTGATAAAACTTTCTGATTAAGCTCTACAGTTGCAGCTTAAGTAAAAGTGCAGCAAGAGACAAATTAATCTTTATCCATCTTTCGAGTTCAACCCTGAAGCGCGTTCTCAATCCATAGCTAAATCTTAAATTCATAGCTAAATCTTAAATCCATAGCTACATCTTAAATTCACATGCAAAACTCAATCTCGAAACATCATGCCAACCGGATTTACAGATAACAAAAAAACCGCCCTAGGGCGGTTTTAGAACGAGAACAAATCATACTCTCGGCACGATTTAGCAGACTCTATAGCTAAATCGATTCGCTGATTATAAATACTGTACTGAGATGATTTCGTAATCTGTCATGCCACCAGGCGTGGTAATCGACACTTCATCACCTTCATTTTTACCCACTAAGCCACGGGCTATCGGTGAGTTCACTGAAATCAGGTTTTCTTTAATATTCGCTTCATCATCGCCGACTATGCGATAAGTCACTTCAACGTCTGTATCGAGATTCAAAATAGTCACAGTGGCACCAAAAATGATACGACCGTTGTTCACCATCTTAGTGACATCGATAATTTGCGCGTTAGATAACTTACCCTCAATATCACGGATACGTGCTTCACAAATACCTTGTTCCTCACGAGCCGCATGGTATTCCGCGTTTTCTTTCAGGTCGCCTAACTCTCTCGCTGAAGCAATGGCTTCAGTGATCTTAGGGCGACGGTCAAACTTGAGAATATCTAACTCTTTACGCAGCTGCTCTGCACCGACAACTGTCATAGGAACCTTAGTCATAACTTCTTTCGTCTCCTTTAAAACAAAAGCAACCCGTGCCAACGCTAAGGTCAACACAGTCAAATGAGGGTGGAATTGCGCTATTCTAATCGTTATGCGCCTTTGATGCATCAAGAACAATGCATTGACGCAGCTTACCCAACCTTAAGCGGAGTTACCAGCAATGAAATCTAAATCCGCGAGCCAGATAGGATCATTGTGGTGACATTGATAAAAAGCCGTATAGATAAGGGAGGCTGAATACAAAAATGCCCACTCGACGTTGCGGCTGTGGGCATTTAACTATGAAGGCTAACTCATTAATAACACTCAATCATTTATCACACTCAGTCATTTATAACGCTTAGTCACTTAAGCGGAAAATGAATCCTATTCAAGCCCAGCTTCAAACGTAAGGAAAATCTCACTTACGGTTTTATCGGCAAGGGAAGTGTCTGAGTTTGGACGTTCAATCGATGCATGTAAAAGATAACGTCCCGCCGCTGGCAAAGTCATGGCTACTTTACCGTCTTTATCTGAGGTCAAGGCGATTTCTTCAGGCTTGTTTCGGTATAAACTGCCGTCTTTCATAATCGCAACGCTGACGCCTGCAACGGGTTTACCATCATAAACAAACTGCAATGTGGCGGGTTCATTTTCAACGATATCGGCAGGATGGGTCACAGGGACTAATTCCAAATACTCGCCCTTAGGAGCCAAAACCTTATCTGTCGGCTTATTTCGCGTCACGTAGGTTTCCACTCGCGATACATTTAAAGAACCTTCTAATTCAGAAGCACCTTTAGGCATGACTGCGGCGGTTGCATTTTTATCTAAACGACTACGAACAAAACCTTCTTTGCCTTTTACTTTATAGCGGGAGAAGTAGCGCGGCGTGACTTCTTTCTCGAACTTATAGGTGCCATCTTGCAGCAATTGCACGTCAAATACCGACTTACGACCGCCGGTATAACTTGAGCTTGGAGAGCTTGACTCACCATTGGGCAATAACACACGTACATCACTGGCACTGAAAGGTTTATCCATCATAAACACTTGATTACTAGCAGACACATCTGATGTGATCCACACGGCCTCTTGGCTTTCGGCCGAAACGTTAAAGTGGCTAGGTAAGATCCATCTGTCGTGGCTGCTTGCCAACGGGCTAATACAAAGTGTGCTAAGTAATGCAATAAGACGTAATTTCATGCCTTTTCCTTAAGTTTAACGAGTAATGTACGGGCAATATGTTCATTTGAAGGCTCAGCGAGCCATGCCGCTTAAGCGTATGTCGATAACGCCGGTTTCGGTGGTGGCGGGTAACTGCACAGAGAAGTCCCCCGTGGTTAAATCGATATTTTGTCGCACGAGATCGCGACCACCATGCTCACGCACCACTTCAATAAACACAGTATAACGAGCGGGCTCAAGTGCTTTACCCGCCTCATCTTTTAAATCCCAATCGATTTTGTAATGACCCGCAGGGCGTGTGGCAGATGCAATTCCATCAACAAAACTCATATCGTCACGACCTGCTTTACGCCACCAACGGCGGATGTCTTTAAGCCATTTATGGCCTTCATCCCAAACCCAAAGGCTTAAGGTTTTTACCGGTTGTCCTTGGGCATCCTCAACCCATACCGCCACATAAGGTCTGTGATATTGGCCTTCGGTAATTTCCGGCAAGGTTAAATCGACAGTCATTTGTGGCGCAGCAAACGCAGCAGAACTCATAAACAAAGCACTCACCGCAACAGTACGAATAAGATGACGCATACTCGGTCTACACTCCTTAGGGAACGAAATAAACATACACAAGTCCGCAACTACCGCTGACGAGTACCATGTATAACAATGACTTTTTGAGGCGCTTGGTTTGAGGCAATAATAAGTAAGCCCCAGTAAGCGAAAATAAAATAATCAGTATGGCGCTAAGGTCGAGTATCCAAGCCCAAGCAATGCCTGTGTTGCGGCCCTTATGCAAATCATTCACTACGGCTACGACACCATAATCTAAGGTTTCGACATAGGCTTGGCCGTCGAGTAAGTCCAACGTCAGGCTACGGTAAGTTCCGGGCCCTTTGCTGACTAAGCTAATTTCGTCTTCATCTATATCGGCAGTGGCCATATCCATAGCCCATTCACTTTTCAGCCAATGGCCCGTTGCCAAACGCCACTGCGCATCTTTAGTATCGACGGGTAATAAATAGGCAGGAATGGGCACTTGCTCCCGTTTAGGTTCCTGATCTGTTTGAGAAAACCAATTAGGGTGATTTAACGTTATGCCTGTCACCGCAAAAAACAGCATCAGCAGCAACAAGGCCATAGATACATATACATGGATAATTCGAGCAAAGGACAAAGACGACTTACTGACTCTTAATTTCAATGGTGCACTCTCAAAAGCAACCCGAAGAGAAATGCCTCCAGAATCGGCTTTCCCTATGCAGCCTAAAACTGAAATGAGCTGCATTAAACTAATTTAATGTGCGAGATTAAATGAGATCGATTATCAAATAGAACAAAGTTTACAAACTTTACATATTCAATACTGAAAAAGAAGCTGAAATATAGGATTGAAGAATAAGACTGAAAAATAAACCGCTTACAGGCAAATCTGCATTTAACACTCAAAAGCCATTATCTTTGATTAAATTAGCAGCAAGTTATTTACGGTATCATCTGTAAATATTCATTAGATTCATAGAGATAAAATCCAACATTCACGCTAACTTTTGGGTATAAAATTTACTTTACGCCCCCACTCGTTTACCTCATGCCAATCGGCTACAATCCGCCGCCGGCGACTTGCTGGTACTCCCAAGGAAATATTATCTTGAGTACATCTCTGCTCAAAAAAATGCGCTGTCTGCATATTCTGTGGCTCGCGTTAATGCTCAACGCCTGTGTTGCTCCACTCTTATTAATGTCACCCCAAGGTCAACTAATGTGGGCCTTGCTCAAGCCCCTTGTCGGTTTAGATCCAAATGATGTCGGCTTATTCGAACAGCCACTCATTAAGAACCGTATGCAGGAATTGCTGGGTAAAAATTACGATACTACCCTGTCGCTGCTCAAAACGGCCGACAAGATCCAGCAGGAAGGTCCACTTATTTATTTAGTGTCAACTTATACTCCTGTACCTGAGATGGCAGAAAAAGCCGGTCTGGTTTGGAACTCTGACACCAACCAAATGGCAGTCATGCTAATGAAAGGCGGCGCGCCCTCAGTGTTCTCTGAGCAATTTAGTAATCAAGCGCAAAAGCTGGTCCCAAGTTGGCCGAAGGAATTAGCCGACTATACCGATCCGCAGAAGTTACAACAAAAAGCCTTAGATGCGGGCGCGAACCAAGTGCAGCAACAGTTAGCAGTGCCTAATGCCGTCAAAGCGGTTGCCAAGGGTGAAGTTAACGCGGTTCAAAGTGCTGTCACTGAGCATGCTGTATTGCCAGCAACGCTCACTGAAGCGGCAGCAAAAGTGGCCACACCAGCAGTTCCAGCAGTTCCAGCAGTTCCAGCGGAAATAAAATCGCTGCCTGTCGTGCCAGAAGTCAAAAAGCAATAACACAGCACACCACAGTGCCTAATCTACTGGCACTGTGGTATTCACTGTCGCCTTGTAAAGTGCCAATTCCCCAGTTCGACATTCTGATCCAAGCCCAGCTTCTTATGCCTGCTATTATGCTAGTGCTTATGTTGGCGCTTATGCTCGCTCACAGATTAGTTGTGCTTGCTAACTCTAAGCTTCACTCCACTCTCTGAATCCCAGAACTAAACAGATAAGGCTTATTCAGCTTGCTGACGACTTAAAATCCAATACATCATTATTGAGTTACCCAACCTATAAACGGCTTGATAAAAACAAACGACAGAAATTCAAACCAGCTATAGCAAGGACATTGATAGAAAAGGGAAAAGGGAAAAGGGAAATGCTAAACGAAGAAAGCGAAAAAAACCAAACTGCGAATAATGCGAAAGCAGATAGAGAGTGAAAACGATTAGTAAGGATAAAGTGAAAAACCAGAAAGCAAAAAGCCTGTCCGGAGACAGGCTTTTTAACTTTTGGCTGGGGTACAAGGATTCGAACCTTGGAATGCCGAGATCAAAACCCGGTGCCTTACCACTTGGCGATACCCCAATAAACTGTTTTTAATCTTCTTTCTGAAGATTGCATTTTGATGGTACGGGAAGAGAGACTTGAACTCTCACACCTCGCGGCACCAGAACCTAAATCTGGCGTGTCTACCAATTTCACCATTCCCGCATCAAAATGTACCAAAATTGTTTGTTCAACAGCTTTGGATTTTTCTCTGATAAATCACTTTAACAGAGTTAAATATGGTAGCAATGGCGGGACTTGAACCTGCGACCCCAGCATTATGAGTGCTGTGCTCTAACCAGCTGAGCTACATTGCCATGGCTGGGGTACAAGGATTCGAACCTTGGAATGCCGAGATCAAAACCCGGTGCCTTACCACTTGGCGATACCCCAATCAACTTGGAAACTGAGAAAAATGGCTGGGGTACAAGGATTCGAACCTTGGAATGCCGAGATCAAAACCCGGTGCCTTACCACTTGGCGATACCCCAACTAACTCTGTTTCAAACATCCGCTATCGCCGATGTTTCTAAAAATGGTACGGGAAGAGAGACTTGAACTCTCACACCTTGCGGCACCAGAACCTAAATCTGGCGTGTCTACCAATTTCACCATTCCCGCACAGCTTCGTGTTTACATCTTGAAGAGATGCTAGCAATCAATGCTAGAGTAAAATCGCCGTCTATTTTATATAAGAATATGCTTCTTAAATAAAATGGTAGCAATGGCGGGACTTGAACCTGCGACCCCAGCATTATGAGTGCTGTGCTCTAACCAGCTGAGCTACATTGCCACTTCGATATTACGCGCCCCTCTCAGCGAGGAACGGGGCGTATTATGCTTATTCGAGGTATCGAGGTCAACAGCTTTTTTTCGCTATTTCCCTTAGGTTAAGCTGTTCGGCTATTACTTCACCAAACTGAGCAACAGATGTGCTAAATAACACACTGTTACTCATACTTAGCTTAATTTATCAAGGTTTAGGGCTTGTCTAATCCTAGTTATACGTTAAACAAGAAATGCATCACATCGCCATCTTTAACGATATAGGTTTTGCCTTCCACACGTAACTTACCGGCTTCTTTCGCGCCCGCTTCACCTTTGTGAGCGATAAAGTCATCAAATGCCATCACTTGAGCACGGATAAAACCACGTTCAAAATCGGTGTGGATCACGCCTGCCGCTTGCGGAGCACTCGCACCGACTGGCACAGTCCAAGCACGCACTTCTTTCACGCCTGCGGTGAAATAGGTTTGCAAATTCAGTAATTGATAACCAGCACGGATAACGCGATCTAAACCAGGCTCTTCGATACCCAGATCAGCCATAAACTCATCGCGATCTGAGATGTCCATTTCAGCTAATTCAGATTCAATCGCGGCGCACACAGCAACAACGATAGCGTTTTCTGTGGCAGCAATAGCGCGAACAGCTTCTAAGTGTGGGTTATTCTCAAAACCATCTTCTGCCACGTTAGCAATATACATGGTCGGCTTTAAGGTTAAGAAGTTAAGGTAAGCAACGGCTTCCAGTTCTTCTTTAGATAATTCCATTGAACGCAGCATTTTCGCTTCGTCTAAAATTGGACGCATTTTTTCTAATACTTCCACTTCAAACTTAGCGTCTTTATCACCGCCTTTAGCACGTTTTTGCTGGCGTTGAACCGCGCGCTCTAAGCTGTCTAAGTCAGCTAAGGCTAATTCAGTGTTAATCACTTCGATATCGCCAGCGGGATCAACCTTGTTAGCAACGTGAACAATATTGTCATCATCGAAACAGCGTACTACGTGACCAATGGCATCGGTTTCACGGATGTTAGCAAGGAACTTGTTACCTAAACCTTCGCCTTTAGATGCACCAGCCACAAGACCCGCGATATCCACGAACTCCATCGTGGTCGGTAATATACGTTGTGGATTCACAATCGCAGCTAACGCATCCAGACGTGGATCCGGCACAGGTACAACACCCGTGTTAGGTTCAATGGTACAAAACGGGAAGTTAGCCGCTTCGATGCCAGCCTTAGTTAACGCATTAAAAAGCGTTGATTTACCAACGTTAGGAAGACCAACAATGCCGCATTTAAAACCCATATGCTTACCTTTCTCTCGATTATTGGCTAACGAGTCACACTCATCAGCGAGGTTTAGTCGTCCTGCCCTATGGCAGCACATTACTGAATAATTAAATCACTTTATACTTGGGTCTCGCCAAAGCAAAACCTACTCCGCTTTAAAGGAGTGTAATCTGTTCATGGCTTTCACCATGTCTTGCTTAAACAAAATCTCGGTACAACGCACAGCTTCATCTATCGCCGCATCAATAAGCTCTTGCTCTTTGGCAGGTGCTTTGCCTAGTACGTAACCACTGACTTGGTTTTTATCGCCGGGATGACCGATACCTAAGCGTAAACGGTAGAAATTTTTATCGTTAGCCAGTTTAGCAATAATATCTTTCAAACCATTGTGGCCGCCATGACCGCCACCGAGCTTGAACTTAGCTACACCGGGCGGCAGATCGAGTTCATCGTGAGCAACCAGAATCTCTTCCGGCGTGATACGAAAAAAATTAGCCAAAGCACCCACCGCTTTACCGCTTAAATTCATATAAGTGGTTGGGATCAATAAGCGGACATCTTTACCGTGTAATACGGCTCTGGCGGTCAAACCAAAATACTTACTGTCGGCGACTAAAGTCACACCGCAAATTCGTGCCAGCTCTAGAACGTACCAAGCCCCCGCGTTATGGCGAGTGTGTGCATATTCAGCACCTGGATTAGCCAGACCAACTATTAATTTTATTTCGCTCATGACACTCAATATCGTTATTTCGTCGATGGCAGCCGTGCAAAAGCGTCGACTGAACTGACCATAGCTGCTAAAAACGCGGCATTTTAGCACTCAAAGCCCAAGTCAACAAATGCCACGTCATCCCACTCAGCCAGAACGCAAAACAACGCAGGATTAATTAAGCCCCATTGCATATTTTAGGACGGTCTTTTTGATCGGAGAATTGATGTTTGCCAACTTTAACGCGCCATTACGCAGCAGCTTAAGCGGCAAGATATCGTTGCTAAAACCGGCGTAAAACACATCCATCGCCGTCATCATCAGCTGGTTATCGCGATAACGTTTGTGCTGATATTGGGCCAGCACTTCATTCGACCACCAAGTATTATCTTGGGTTAATGCATCCTTGATGACCGCCAAAAATGCTTCGACATCCTTAAACCCAAGGTTCACCCCTTGACCGGCGAGCGGATTGATAGTGTGGGCCGCATCCCCTAAAATCACCACGTTCTGACTATAGTAGCGCTGCGCATGGCGACGAGTCAGACCAAAACTGCCTTTATTCTCAACGGTAAAATCGGCATCTAGGCGCGCAGGGAAATGCAAACGTATCTGCTCTGCGAGCTGTTTATTATTCAGCTGCATTAACTGTTTTATTCGATTGGCATCGTCGTACCACACCAGCGAAACGTTATTACCGGGCAGAGGTAACAAGGAGCGCGGTCCTTTAGGTGTAAACTGCTGCCATGTGACATCTTGCTGGCCCTGTGCGGTGCGGATATTGATCAGCATTGCCGATTGAGCGTAATCCCAACCCGATATACCAATCCCCGCCCATTGGCGCACCTGCGAGTACGCACCATCGGCACCGACCAATAACTTAGCGTTAAGTTTATGATTCGATTGTAAGTGCACACTTACACTGTTGTTCTCACGGGTAAATGCCGCCACTTTATCGGGACAATATAAAGTAATGCCGGCCAATTGCGCCATCTGCTGCCACAGGGCAAGTTGGATTAATCGGTTTTCAACTATATGGCCTAAATGGCTGGCGCCAATTTGTGAACTGTGGAATTGAGTGATACAGCCATCGAGCTCCCAGGTTTCTAAACCAAGGTAAGGCACATTGCGCATTTTCAGCAGTGAGTCCAAGGCGCCAAGACGTTCAAGCAAACTTTCAGAAGCCACACTGATGGCCGAGACTCGCACATCTAACGGCTGCTCGGCTTGATAAGCCTCTGGCGCAAAGGATTCAATCACCGCCACTTTTAAACCTTGCTGAGCTAATCCAATTGCTGTCGCCGCACCGACCATACCGCCGCCGACAAGAATGACATCGAACTCAGTGCCTGCAGCATGATTGCATTCAACACGAGTGACGTCTAAATGAGTCACGTCAGAATGAGTTGTATCGGATGTCATCAGTGCACTTGTTTCATCAATTTGGCTCATCTTACTTACCACCTTAGTTACCACCTTTATTGCCTTGTTTATTAATGCCCAAACGACGTCTTTACACTATCTATGCGCCAGCTATTTTACACCGACAGCATTGACCAAACCTATGCAGGAAAAAGCCACTCACTTTGTATCAAAAGTATGTCTCTTAGCACTCAAACGTGAGCAAATGTTGCTATCCCCCCACCTGCTCACAGTTGCTTACAAAGACAAAATTGCCCCATTACAACACTGACTACACTCAAGTCACACCTGCATCATAGCCAATATCACTTAATCCAAAGATTGTGATTCGGTTAGCGTTATGGGTGTTAAATACTTTCACTTAGCTAGCGCCTAGCCCTAAGTCGTATTGGACGAGTTAACAAGTGAATCCACCGTATCGATTAGCGAGGATGTCATGAAAACACTAACTCTTTTACCCATAGCCAGTCGCTTATTAATTTACAGCGCACTTACACAAGGCACAGCATTTACATTGGGCACTGCACTCATATTAGGCATTGCACCGCTAGGCCAAGCCATCGCGGCTAGCTCAGCAACTAACTCTGCCGCGAGCCCAAACATTGAAACCATCACAGTGACCTATCGCGACCCGCTCGATTATGCCTTATATCAACATACCACGGAAATGTTGAGCGTATTTCGACTCGAAATCCGTGAAGACATCGGCATTCAGGCACGCAATAGCTTGATGGAAATGGCTAAAGCTCAGCATGTTAATCATCTTAACCTTGCCCAAGTACCAGCGAGTAATAAAAACCTAGCATTTGTATGGGTATCGCCCTCAGTAAAAGCCAATCGGTAAAAGTGTGGACAAAGCTGGTCAGCAGCCATAACAGCAGGTAAAATGTCGCGCTATTTTTATTGGTCATCTTAGGGCGACACAACTGATGAGTAAGAAACTCCATATCAAGACTTGGGGCTGTCAAATGAATGAGTATGACTCATCCAAGATGGCTGATCTGTTAGGCGAATACCAAGGTTATACCTTGACTGAAGAAGCGTCTGAGGCAGACATTCTCCTGCTGAACACTTGTTCAATCCGTGAAAAAGCGCAGGAAAAAGTGTTCCATCAGCTAGGACGCTGGAAGACGCTTAAAGATAAAAATCCCAATTTGATTATTGGCGTGGGCGGCTGTGTTGCTTCGCAAGAAGGCAAAGCCATTAAAGACAGAGCCCAATGTGTCGACATTATTTTTGGACCACAAACATTACACCGTCTGCCCGATATGATCGAGCAAGTACGCCGTGGTGACAAAGCGGTTATCGATATCAGCTTCCCTGAAATCGAAAAATTCGATCGCCTGCCAGAGCCACGCGCCGAAGGCCCAACGGCGTTCGTGTCTATCATGGAAGGTTGCAGCAAATACTGTTCATTCTGTGTGGTTCCTTATACGCGCGGCGAAGAAGTCAGCCGTCCATCGGACGACATCATCCTTGAGATCGCCCAATTAGCGGAGCAAGGCGTACGTGAAGTGAACCTGCTTGGCCAAAACGTCAATGCCTATCGCGGCGCAACCCACGATGACGGCATCTGTACCTTTGCTGAATTACTGCGTTTTGTGGCAGCTATCGACGGTATCGATCGTATCCGCTTTACGACCAGTCACCCGATTGAATTTACACAGGATATTATCGACGTTTATGAAGATACCCCTGAACTAGTGAGCTTCTTACACTTGCCAGTACAATCGGGTTCTGATCGTATTCTCACGGCGATGAAACGCGGTCACATGGCGATTGAATATAAGTCAATCATCCGCCGCCTGCGTAAAGCCCGTGAAGGCATTCAAATCAGCTCAGACTTTATCATTGGCTTCCCAGGCGAAACCAAAGAAGATTTTGCCGACACCATGAAGTTGATTGAAGACATAGGTTTCGACCACAGCTTTAGCTTTATTTATAGCGCACGTCCGGGCACGCCAGCGGCGGATTTACCTGATGATGTTGATATGGAAGAGAAAAAGCAACGTCTCGCGATTCTGCAAGACCGCATCACCCAGCAAGCCATGCGCTACAGCCGCCACATGATGGGCACAGTGCAACGTATTCTGGTTGAAGGTCCATCGGTTAAAAATCCAATGGAACTGCGTGGCCGTACCGAGAATAACCGTGTGGTGAACTTCGAAGGTCAACCAAAACACATTGGTACTTTCGTGGATGTAGAAATTGTCGACGTTTACACTAACTCGCTGCGCGGTAAGTTTATCCGCGGTGAAGATGAAATGGATCTACGCCGTAGCCTACGTCCATCGGATATTTTGGCTAAGCACAAACAAGATGACGAACTGGGTGTGACGCAATTTAAGCCATAAGGGTTAAATCGGCTTAAACACTACCGGTATAAACTTGCACAGTACGTATTATAAAGAAGGGCGACTTAGTCGCCCTTTTGCTTTAACGCACTTTTGTTTAAGTCTACCGAGGCAATTGTTATTTTCCGTTAGCAATTATCGGCCATGGCTCGTAAACTGAAATTATCTTGCAAGGGTTTAGCGACATCAACCTTGCTTTCTTATTCGCTATTGGGAGTGCTATTTGTCCAGTAAATTAACTACCATGAATCTGTATCTCGAACCCGCAGAAACCCGCCGTTTGGCTTCACTTTGCGGTCCATTCGATGACAATATCAAACAGATTGAGCGTCGCGTTGGCGTTGAAATCGTCCGTAAAAACAATCATTTTCAGATCACCGGACTGCCACGCAATTGTTTAAGCGCCAACAACTTACTCAAAGAGCTCTATATCGAGACTCAAACGGTCAAAGGCAGCACGCCCGATCTTGAGCCTGAGCAAGTCCATATCGCCATTCAAGAAGCCATCGCCCTAGAGCAAGAAGATGCGAGCGATGACAGCAGCATTAATATCAAAACCCGCCGCGGCGTCATCAAGCCACGCAATCCAAACCAAAGCCTATATGTGGCCAATATTGTGCGCCACGACATTACCTTTGGTATCGGCCCTGCGGGAACCGGCAAAACCTACCTTGCGGTAGCAGCGGCAGTGGATGCGTTAGAGCGCCAAGAAGTGCGCCGTATTTTGCTGACTCGCCCAGCGGTAGAAGCGGGTGAAAAACTCGGTTTCTTACCCGGTGATTTAAGTCAAAAGGTCGATCCTTATTTACGTCCACTCTATGACGCATTATTCGAAATGCTCGGCTTTGAAAAAGTGGAACGCCTAATTGAGAAAAACGTCATCGAAGTGGCGCCGCTTGCCTATATGCGCGGCCGTACCTTGAACGATGCCTTTATTATTCTCGATGAAAGTCAAAACACCACAATCGAGCAAATGAAGATGTTCCTTACCCGTATCGGTTTTAATTCCCGCGCGGTGATCACAGGTGACATCACCCAAACTGACTTGCCTAAGCATCAAAAGTCCGGCCTACGCCACGCGATTGAAGTGTTAAGCCAAGTAGAAGAAATCAGCTTTAACTTTTTCGTCTCCCAAGACGTCGTGCGCCATCCTGTGGTTGCTCGTATCGTCGAAGCCTATGAGGCATTTGATTTAAAAGAGCAAACCTTAAAGGCTAAGAAAGAAAGCCAATACCAGAAACAACAGGAAGCCGCAGCACATGAGTCTTGATTTAGCCTTAGATATTCAACATGCCACCGCCTGCGACGGGTTGCCAACGGACGAGCAATTTGCCCTTTGGGTCACAACCGCGATTGGCAATAGCATGGATGAAGCTGAATTAACCATACGTATCGTCGACAGCCGTGAGAGTCAGATGCTCAATAGCACCTACCGCGGCAAAGACAAACCGACCAATGTGCTGTCATTTCCCTTTGAGGCACCGCCAGAAATTGAACTTCCTTTACTCGGAGATCTTGTCATTTGCGCGGCAGTCGTTGAAAATGAAGCCCGTGAACAACATAAAACCTTAGAAGCGCACTGGGCACACATGGTTGTACATGGTTGCTTGCATCTGCTAGGGTATGATCACATCGAAGATGAAGAAGCTGAAGAGATGGAGTCGTTAGAGACACAACTCATTGAAGGCTTAGGCTTTACTGACCCATATAAGGAACAATAGTTAGCTAAGATAATCCCTATCAAAAGCTAATGAGAAAACTATGAGTGACGATATCCCCCCGAGTACGAACGCCCACAAGAAAGGTTGGTTTGATAGAGTAAGTCAGCTATTTCAGGGCGAACCTCAAAATCGCGAAGATTTAGTCGATGTGATTGATGGTGCCGAGCAGCGCGATCTGATCACTCAAGACACCCGCGAGATGATAAAAGGTGTATTAGACGTTTCTGATATGCGTGTTCGGGATATCATGATCCCAAGAGCTCAAATTGTCGCCCTCCAGATAGACAACTCGGTCGAAGAATTACTCGCCACCGTGATTGGTTCAGGTCACTCGCGCTTCCCCGTCGTTAACGAAGATAAAGACCATATCGAAGGCATATTACTTGCTAAAGATTTGATCCCTTACGGTTTTTCTAACAGTGATGAGCCCTTCTCACTGGATCGAGTGATCCGTCCAGCTGTGGTTGTCCCCGAAAGCAAACGCGTTGATGTATTGCTAAAAGAATTCCGCTCACAGCGCTACCATATGGCGATTGTGGTCGATGAATACGGCGGCGTATCAGGTCTTGTAACTATCGAAGATATTTTGGAAGAAATTGTCGGCGAGATTGAAGACGAATTCGACCACGATAGCACAGAAGAAACCGAGATCCGCAAAGTCGGCAACACGGTTTATATGGTTAAGGCCTTGACGCCAATCGAAGATTTCAACGAAGAATTCAACACTGAATTCAGTGATGAAGAATTTGATACCGTCGGTGGCTTAGTCTCACACGCCTTTGGCCATCTGCCAGAACGTAACGAGAGCATCATCATTGAAGGCATTGAATTTAAAGTTATCAATGCTGACACTAGGCGTTTAATCCAACTCAGAGTTAAACTCCCCGATCCTAATACTGGCGAAGACGTAGAATAATCACTCGTGCTAAAACAAATCCGGGCTTTTGCCCAACAAAAGTCCCGACCTAGTGCTTTGAGACTCGTACTGGCATTTGCCCTTGGCGCCAGTACGGCGCTTTCATTTGCGCCCTATTCCATTTGGATTATCTATCCGTTTGCCATGGCAATTGCCCTCTGGCACAGCCGAGCGCTTGGCGCTAAGGCGAGCTTTTACTATTGGTTAAGCTTTGGATTTGGCTGTTTTGCCGTAGGGATCAGCTGGGTACATGTAAGTATGGATACCTTTGGTGGTATGCCGCTCATCGCCTCCGTTGGATTGATGGCCTTGTTGGCTTTGTACTTAGCCTTATATCCCGCACTAACAGGTTTAGCGCTGGCTTGGTTAACTAAAACGCGCAGTAAAAATGGCGAAACCACGTTTAGCCTTTGGCGTAATCTCGCCCTGTTCCCCGCCCTGTGGACCTTGACCGAATGGGCTCGTGGCTGGGTGATGACAGGTTTCCCCTGGTTATGGGCCGGTTACTCGCAAACCCAAGGGCCGCTTAAACCCCTTGCCAGTATCATAGGCGCACTCGGGTTAAGCTTTGTGCTGGCCATGCTCGCAGGTGCGTTAGCCCTTTGTTTTACTAAGCGTTATAAGAGTTTACTGCTTCTACTGCCACTCAGTATTTTGGCTGTTTGGGCTGCACCTAAGATTTCCGACATTCATCCTACGGGTGAAAATGTTAAAGTGGCACTGGTGCAAGGCAATATTCCCCAAAGCATGAAGTGGGAACCCGACGCCCTGTGGCCGACCCTTTTAAAATACATGGATTTATCCCGCGAACATTTCGATGCCGATATCATTATTTGGCCAGAAGCGGCGATTCCCGCGCCAGAATCTATGGTGCAGGACTTTTTAGATAACGCCAATAAAGTCGCCAATCTAAACCATACTTCAATCATCACTGGCATTATCAGCCATCAAAACAATGACTTTTATAATTCATTGATTGTGCTTGGTAATCATAATCAGAAACAACAAGCTGGCCCTGACTATGAAGGCGATGGCAGCAATCAATTTAAGAAACATCATCTGTTGCCGATTGGCGAGTTTGTGCCCTTTGAAGCGCTGCTGCGCCCGATTGCGCCTTTCTTTAATTTGCCTATGTCCTCCTTTGCCAGAGGCGAATACCAGCAGCCGAATCTAAGTGCCCTAGGCCATAAAATCGCGCCCGCAATTTGTTATGAAATTGCCTTTCCAGAACAGTTACGCGACAGCGTTAATCAAGGGACAGATATACTGTTAACTGTCTCAAATGACGCTTGGTTTGGTAGTTCAAACGGCCCATTACAGCATATGGAAATCGCCCAAATGCGCGCAGTTGAATTGGGGCGCCCTCTATTGCGGGCAACCAACAACGGCGTGACAGCGGTAGTCGATGAACAGGGCAATATCACCGCATCCTTACCCCAGTTTGAAACAGGTGTACTAAGCGCAACCATTCCCTTGGTGACAGGTCAAACTTGGTTCGCAATATTAGGCCAAACACCCCTGCTACTGCTCTGTGGTTTACTGGTATTACTCGGCTTTGGCCGACGTGCAAAAGCGCAATAGGATCGAGACCATGCATTACCCAATCAATAAACAAGATGCGGCAGGCTTTACCTTGATTGAACTGGTTGTGGTAATTATTGTACTTGGGATCTTGGCTGTCATTGCCGCGCCTAAATTTATCGGTTTGAGTAAAGAAGCTCGGGTACAAACCTTGAGCCAATTACAGGCCAGCGTAAAAACTGCCAACACGCTGGCCTACTCAAAAACCCAAATGCCCAGCCTGCGAAGCCAAGCCGTTGCAGGCCGCGATGATATTATTGATATCGACCTCAATGGCGATGGCACGCCAGATACCAGATTAAAATGGGGTTATCTCGATAATACCGACGTGGAAAAATGGATCACCTCAGATGAAAAGCTCATCATTCAATATCAAGGCGTTGATATCACTTACATAGGATATGATCTTAACGGTGACACCTTAGTGAATGACGATCAATGCTATTTCCGCTACACCCAAGCTAGCGACGCCAACACAGCGCCGCAATATGATGTCACTACCCAAGGCTGTTAGTCTTGAGCCCAATTAACCTCTGCCATCCCACAATTATCTGCGAATAGATTAGGTCCCTTATGCGTTACACGTTAAGGTGAACGATTAGACGTGGCCTTATACCAATCATAGTTACTGTTGCTGTGTCTGCATAGCTAATAGATTGGTACCATTACCTCGTTCCTTAACCAAGGTACACATCAAGGCAACTCTATGGCACTGCTTCGCGTGCGCTACCAAACCCACGAGTTTGGCGATCTCGATATTCATGTCAGAACCCTAAGAGACAATCAGGAATTTGAAGACATCGATGGCGAAGCCGAAAAGCTCGGTATTTCATCCGCAACTTGGCCATTATTTGGCATAATCTGGCCATCGAGCCAAGTGCTCTCGCACCACATGGCAGACTACAAGATTGACAATAAGCGGATTCTTGAGGTGGGCTGCGGTATTGGGCTCGCGAGTCTAGTGCTTAACCATAGGCACGCCGATATCACAGCAACCGACTATCACCCAGAATCAGGGAATTTCCTTAAGCAAAATGTCGATTTGAATCATGGCCGGGCGATCCCGTTTGTGCGCACTGGCTGGGCTGATGCAGAAACGAATTTAGGCTTATTTGATCTGATCATTGGTAGCGATCTCTTGTACGAACAAGAACATGCCGATCTGTTGTCACAATTTATTGAGCAGCATGCTAAACCGGTTTGCGATGTGGTCTTGGTTGATCCCGGTCGTGGTAATCATGCCAAATTCAGTAAACGTATGGTCACCTTAGGTTACGAACACACACAACATAAACCCATTCACACTGAATTCTTATTGGCGCCTTTCGGTGGCCAAATCCTCAGTTACTGTCGTACGAACAGTTGATATTGTCTGATTAACTAAGATAGCGGTGATTTCGGTTTAATTGAGCAAAAAAAACGACGCAGATGCGTCGTTTTAACGAAATAAGATCGTTAACGCGACTAAGGCGTTAGCGGCTCGCGGGTAAATTCTTCGTGATCACACTCTGGGCAATCAGGGATGGGACTCGGAAATTCAATACTCATTTCATTGCCACAGTTAGTGCATACCATGATGCCCTGATTCACTATGTCACCACTTTGATAGTAACCATGATGCTTAAAATCTTGCGCTAGCTCATGCCATTCAACTTGGCTGCGGTCGGTGATTTCACTCAACCAATGCCAAAGTGTATTCTCCAAAGTAATCACTGTGGGGCTATGACTCAGACTATCTGCATTTTGTTCACGCAGAAAACTCGCTATATCACGCTTTAGGAATTGTTCGACTAAAGCGAGTTCATCTTCTCCTGCCTGTTGTTTAAGGCGTAAAAACTCCTTTCCTTGAGTGACAGAGTTAAATAAATTCTTTGCAGTCAGCGTGTTATCTTCTGAAAATTGAGATTTAACTTCGGCAATTAAGGCTTGATACAGTCCTAGTAACACGTTACTTCTATCATTCATAATCAATACTCCTTCATACGAACCTTTTTAATGCATCGCTTCTAGTTTATTCTATGCAGATCTTACTCGCGCTGATATGGCGTTAGATCAAATAATAGGCGGCACTGCCGGAAATAGAGTGATGCAAGAGCAATATAATCCCTCAGAAATTGAAGCCTTAGTGCAAAAGCACTGGCATGACAACAAAACCTTCGAAGTCACTGAAGACGCAAACAAAGAAAAGTTTTATTGCCTTTCGATGTTTCCGTACCCTTCTGGCAGACTCCACATGGGACACGTACGCAACTATACCATAGGTGACGTAGTTGCACGCTTTCAACGTCTTCAAGGCAAAAACGTGCTCCAGCCTATCGGTTGGGACTCATTTGGCCTGCCCGCAGAAAATGCCGCGATTAACAACAAGACAGCGCCTGCGCCATGGACCTATGAAAACATAGAATACATGAAGAACCAGCTGAAATTGCTAGGTTTTGGTTACGATTGGAGCCGTGAAATCGCCACTTGTACCCCTGAATATTATCGCTGGGAACAATGGTTCTTCACTAAGTTGTACGAGAAAGGCCTAGTCTATAAAAAGACAGCTTCAGTCAACTGGTGTCCAAACGATGAAACCGTACTGGCGAACGAGCAAGTTCAAGACGGTTGCTGCTGGCGCTGTGATACCCCTGTGGAACAAAAAGAAATTCCACAGTGGTTCATTAAGATCACTGCCTATGCAGAAGAATTGTTAAACGATATCGACACCTTAGATGGCTGGCCTGAACAGGTCAAAACCATGCAGCGCAACTGGATTGGTCGCAGCGAAGGCGTAGAAATGACCTTCGGTGTCGCAGGCCACGATAAAAGCTTCGATATCTATACCACACGTCCAGATACCTTAATGGGCGTGACCTATGTGGCGATTGCCGCAGGTCATCCATTAGCTGAAATCGCCGCGCAAACGAATCCTGAGCTTGCCGCCTTTATCGATGAGTGCAAAAACAGCACAACATCTGAAGCCGAACTCGCGACCATGGAAAAACGCGGTGTCGCCACAGGGCTTTTCGCCATTCATCCTATCACTGGCAAGCAAGTGCCGATTTGGGCAGCTAACTTTGTGTTGATGAACTATGGCACAGGCGCTGTGATGTCAGTTCCAGGCCACGATCAACGTGACTTCGAATTTGCAAAAAAATATGGCCTAGCGATTGAAGCTGTGATCAAGCCAGTTGATGGCGACGTTGATATTAGCGAAGCCGCTTATACCGAAAAAGGCGTACTGTTTAACTCGGGAGAGTTCGACGGTTTGGACTTTGAAGCGGGCTTTAATGCCATCGCTAACAAGTTAGTCGCCGAAGGTAAAGGCAAGCGCCAAGTCAACTATCGTCTGCGCGATTGGGGTGTTTCACGTCAGCGTTATTGGGGCGCACCTATTCCTATGGTGACCTTAGCCGATGGCACTGTGATCCCAACGCCAGCAGATCAACTGCCAGTATTACTGCCAGAAGATGTGGTGATGGACGGGATTCAAAGCCCAATCAAGGCCGATAAAGAATGGGCAAAAACCCAAGTCAACGGTCAAGATGCGCTGCGCGAAACCGATACCTTCGATACCTTTATGGAATCGTCTTGGTATTACGCCCGTTACTGTAGCCCGCATGCAGACGAAATGTTAGATCCGGCTAAAGCCAACTACTGGCTGCCTGTGGATCAATACATTGGCGGTATCGAACACGCTTGTATGCATTTGTTATATTTCCGCTTCTTCCACAAGTTGCTGCGGGATGCGGGTCTGGTTAACTCTAACGAGCCAGCCAAACAATTGCTGACCCAAGGCATGGTGTTGGCCGATGCTTTCTACTACATCAACGAAAAAGGCGCCCGTGTATGGGTTTCTCCTTTAGATGTAGCGACCACAGAAAAAGACGACAAGGGCCGCATTACTAAGGCTATCGACAAAGACGGCAATGAGCTGGTTTATACCGGTATGAGCAAGATGTCTAAGTCGAAAAACAATGGTATCGATCCTCAAGTTATGGTCGAAAAATACGGCGCCGATACCGTTCGCCTATTTATGATGTTCGCCTCACCACCAGAATTAACTCTGGAATGGCAAGAGTCTGGCGTTGAAGGCGCACACCGCTTCATTAAACGTCTGTGGAAACTGGCAAGCGAGTATATCGCCCAAAACAACAGCGAAGCCTTAGATGTCAGCAAGTTAACTGCGGATCAAAAAGCGCTACGCCGTGAAGTTCACAAAACTATCGCTAAAGTGACCGACGATATCGGCCGCCGTCAGATGTTCAACACTGCGGTTGCCGCCGTGATGGAACTGATGAACCATCTGCAAAAAGCGCCACAAACCACAGGTCAAGACAGAGCCATTATCGGCGAAGCCTTATCGGCCATAGTACGTTTGCTGTACCCTATCATTCCGCATGTGAGCTTTAACCTGTGGAACGAGTTAGGCAATGCTAGCAACATCGAAGATAGCCAATGGCCGGTCGTTGATGAAGCTGCGCTAGTTGAAGACAGCAAGCTCATCGTTGTGCAAGTCAACGGTAAAGTTCGCGCAAAAATCACAGTAGCCGCCGACGCTGATAAAGAATCAGTAGAAGCCTTAGGCATGAGTGATGAACACGTGATCAAATACCTAGACGGCCTGACAGTACGTAAAGTGATCTATGTGCCGGGCAAACTGCTCAGCATAGTGGCCAATTAACGGCTGCTAATAACTCGCTATACTCAAAGCGATTGAAGTTGCAGCATAGCTGCAACTTCAAGTCCGCAGGGTATACCACGAATAGGAAACCGCGAAATCTATGCTAATCAAACGCATATGCTTCGCAATCATGGCGCTAGTGATGATGACTAGCGCCGGTTGCGGTTTTAAGCTTCAACGCAGTTATCAAATCCCCGATGTCCTCAATCATTTGAGTTTGAGCAGCGCGGATGAATACAGTGAACTCACCCGTTTAGTACGAGAGCGCCTGCGCTTGAATAATATCCAAGTTGTCGACGCCGCCGATGACGTTCCAGTATTAAGGTTAATCACCGACTCCCTTGAACGCTCGACCTTATCTTTGTATCCCACGGGTAACGTCGCCGAGTATGAGCTGATTTATTTAGTCGAATTTGCTGTGGCATTGCCGGGCAAAGAAGCCCAGCCTTTCAAGGTTGAAATTCGCCGTGACTACTTAGACGATCCCCGTACCGCATTGGCAAAGAGTCGTGAAATGGAATTGCTGACGAAGGAAATGCGTATCCAAGCTGCGGATCGTATTCTGCAAGCGATGGCCAGTACTGAGGTGAATTAATGCGGGTCATCAATTAAATGCGGATAATCTACTAAATGCGGATAATCAACTAAATGAGAGTCTATCCCGATCAACTCTCCCGCCACCTTAACCAATTATTTCCTTGTTATCTGATTTTTGGTGATGATCCTTGGTTGATTGAAACCACCAAAGATCAGATCCGCCAATTCGCCAAGCGTCAGGGATTCGATGAAAAAGTCCAACTCATTCAAGAGACGGGCTTTAATTGGAACGACTTGACTCAGGAATGGCAGGCCATGAGCCTGTTTTCCAGTAAGCGTCTGATTGAGTTAACCCTTCCACAATCTAAGCCCGGTGCCGAAGGCTCAAGCACACTGCAAGCCCTATTGCAGACGCCCAATCCCGATATGCTGTTGATTATCGAAGGGCCAAAGCTCGCCAACGAGCAAACCAACAGCAAATGGTTTAAGACCTTAGATGCCCATGGCATGTATCTGCCCTGCACTACGCCGGAGGGCGATCAGTTTATGCGCTGGCTCGATGGCCGCATCAAGCACTTTAAGCTCAATCTGCAGCCGGATGCCCGCGCTATGTTGCATTCGCTATATGAAGGCAATTTACTGGCTGCCGATCAAGCCATGCAGTTACTGCAACTCCTGAGCCCAGCAAATCCCGTCAGTGCCGATGAACTGAGCCACTATTTTGAAGATCAATCGCGCTTCACTGTATTTCAACTCACGGATGCTTTACTGAATAATAAACAGGATAGCGCGCAGCACATGCTGGCCCAGCTCAATGGCGAAGGCACAGCCTTACCTATCTTGCTGTGGGCCTTGTTTAAAGAACTCGGTTTGTTATTCAATTTAAAATGCGAGCAAGCCCAAGGCGTTGCGCTGAGTGCACTCTGGGGTAAGCATCGTATTTGGGATAAGCGTAAGCCACTGTATCAAGCGGCGCTGCAACGACTTAGCCTTGAACAACTCGAACATATGCTCGCCCTCGCTTCGAAGCTTGAGCTCAATTTAAAGCAGCAGGGTAAAGAGGATTGGACTGGGCTGAGCCACCTGTGTCTGTTATTTGATCCTAGAGCCCATCGGCATCTGGCACATATAGCCATAGACTAATCATAAGTTAACCAAAGAGTTGATATGCGCATTGGCATTTTAGGCGGCACCTTCGACCCGATACACTATGGTCATATCCGTCCGGCGATAGAAGTGAAACACGCATTAGCCTTGGATAAAATCCTGCTGATGCCGAACCATATTCCGCCCCATAAGCAGCAGCCCAATTTAACCACAGCGCAGCGGCTCAAGATGGTTGCCGATGTCTGCTCGCAACTGGATGGCTTTGAGCTATGCGATATCGAGGCAAAACGCGACACGCCTTCCTACACAGTTATCACCCTTGAGCAACTGAAAGCCTTACATCCTAAAGACGAACTGTTTTTTATCATGGGGATGGACTCTTTCATCCAATTACAAAGCTGGCATGAGTGGCAACGCTTGTTCGACTTTGCCCACCTCGTTGTCTGCCAGCGTCCGGGCTGGCAGCTCGATGCCGAGCATCCTATGCAGCAAATATTAACGGCCCGCAGTCAAGCCCAAGCACTCGCAGAGCATGCTGCTAACCCCGCCCATAGAAATGGTGGGCAGATTTTCCCTGTGACAATTACGCCACAGGATATTTCCTCGACGCACATTCGTGAGCAACTGGCAAAAGGCGAAATCCCCGCCGATTTACTCATGCCCGTCACGCTAGATTACATCCAAAATCAACGACTTTACTTACCTTAGCTCGAAACGCAAGCAGATATCGCCCACTCAACTGCCAATGGCAATGTATTCCGGCAAGCAACACTGGTATACTACCGCGCTATTTAAAATTAATGAGGTACGCCAGCGTGCAGAGCGCGGAATTAAAACAGTTTGTTGTCGACAAGATCGACGACTTAAAAGCCAGAGACGTTGTTGTTCTGGATGTCAGCAAGCAATCTAACATCACTGACTACATGGTCATATGTTCAGGTACATCAAAGACTCACGTTAAAGCTATCGCTGAAAACCTTGTGGTTGAAGCGAAGAAAGCCGGTATTCCACCTTTAGGTGTTGAAGGCCGTGAAAGCAGCGAATGGGTTCTTGTGGACATGGGCGATGTGATCCTGCACGTTATGCAAGATCAAACCCGTGATTTCTACCAGCTTGAAAAGCTCTGGTCAGAAAAGCAAGACTGATGAAGTTACAGCTCATCGCAGTAGGAACACGGATGCCCGATTGGGTTACCCGTGGTTTCGAAGAATACCAGCGCCGTTTTCCCCGTGATATGGCGCTGGAGCTTATCGAAATACCCGCTGGAAAGCGGGGGAAAAATGCCGACATTGTCCGGATCCTTCATAAAGAAGGCGAACAAATGTTGGCGGCCATTCCCAAAGGCAATCATATTGTTAGCTTAGATCTCCCCGGAAAAAACTGGACGACACCCGAGCTTGCAACCGCGTTGACTAAATGGCAACTCGATGGTCGCGACGTCAGTTTACTGATCGGCGGACCTGAAGGATTAGCGCCAGCTTGCAAAGAAGCGGCAAACCAAAGTTGGTGCCTATCGGCATTAACCTTACCTCATCCCTTAGTTAGGGTTGTGGTCGCCGAAAGTTTGTACCGCGCGTGGAGCGTGAACACGAATCACCCCTACCATAGAGAATAGCGGGATCTTGATGTTAACGAGTGTCAACCACCCGTCATGGGATCAGCCGGAGATAGCATAAGTGTCGCCAAAAAAGCGGATAACAATGCATGATCACGCCGCCGAGGCGTCTCTTTTTAAGCGCCGAGCGCTATTCACTTTTTTTTGCGTTTTCGCCCTATTAAGCGTATTAGTCACCAACCTTTATCATTTACAGGTTGAATCCTATAAGGATTATGCAACTCGCTCGAATGATAATCGCATTCGTGTTGTTCCCATTGCTCCTAGTCGCGGCCTCATTTACGATCGTAACGGCGTACTGTTAGCCGAAAACTTACCCTTCTATTCCCTCGATCTGGTTCCTGAAAAAATCAGTAACATGTCAGAGACATTAGATGAGCTCGGCAAGTTAATTGAGATCAGTGAAGATGAACGCGAAACCTTTACCGAAGCGCTGAAATTTCATCGCCGCTTCAAACCACTGACGCTCAAAAACCAGCTCACCGAAGAGCAAGTGGCGATTTTCAGTGTTAACCAACACAAATTCCCAGGCATTTCCGTCGAAGCGGGTCTGAAGCGTAATTATCCCTACGGCGCGCAAATCACCCATGTGCTGGGTTATGTTGGCAAGATTAACACCCGAGACAGAGCCCAGTTAGAGCGCAGCGATCTGTGGAAAAACTATGCGGCCACCAAGGACATTGGTAAGCAAGGCATTGAAAAGTTTTATGAATCCTTACTGCATGGCAAACCGGGTCACTTAGAAGAAGAAGTGAACAACCGCGGCCGCGCAATTCGTACCTTAAAAATAGTACCGCCAGAGCCGGGACAAGATATTTACCTGACCTTAGATCTCAAGCTGCAACAAAAAGCGGTTGAGCTACTCACAGGTTTGCGTGGTTCTATTGTCGCAATCGATCCCCGTGATGGTGGGGTTTTAGCTATGGTCTCGAGTCCGAGCTATGATCCAAACCAATTTGTGCAAGGGATTAATAACAAAGATTACAGCGCCTTGCTCAATGATAAATCACGACCTTTGATCAACCGTGCAACCCAAGGCCAATATGCGCCAGCATCAACCATCAAGCCACATCTTGGACTTTTAGGGCTTGATGAAAAAGTCATTACCGAGAGCACCCGCGTATGGGACCCAGGTTTTTGGCAGATTCCTGGTGTTGAACGTAAGTACCGCGACTGGAAACGCTGGGGACACGGCTGGGTTAACGTCTACAGTGCCATTACTGAATCCTGTGATACCTTCTTCTACGAACTCGCCTATAAAGTCGGTGTCGACCATATTGCCCGCTTTATGGAACAATTTGGTTTTGGTCAAAATACTGGTATCGATATCTTTGAAGAATCAGCTGGCAACATGCCATCCAAAGAATGGAAACGCTTGAAATACAATCAAGCTTGGTACATAGGTGACACCATTTCCGTCGGCATCGGCCAAGGCTATTGGACGGCAACCCCGTTACAATTGGCGAATGCAGTAGGCATTATGGCGAATAAGGGCCGTCGTTTCCCGCCGCATCTGCTGAGATCGATTAAAGACAATACTGCCAAAATTGACTCTCCGATTAATGAGTTACCACCAATCGAACTTAAAAACCCCCGTAACTGGAATATCATTAACGAAGCGATGCGCCAGACGGCACATAAGTCACGTTTCACTGATGCCACTTACACCGCCGCAATGAAAACCGGTACGGCGCAGGTCATTGGCGTGGCCGAAAATACCAAATATGATGCAAATAAAATTGCCGAACATTTCCGCGATAATGCCTTAGTTGTGGCCTATGCGCCCTTCGAAGATCCTAAAATCGTCCTCGCTGTCGTGATGGAAAACGCAGGATGGGGTGGCGCAAATGCTGGCCCAGTCGCCCGCGCCATGCTCGATGAATATATGCTTAGAGATACTTGGAAACCGCAACCATGAGTACCCATAGCCAATATCAAAACATCTGGCAACGCTTGCACATAGACTTGCCATTATTGCTCGGCCTATTGGCTGTGATGGGCTTTGGCCTGTTCGTCATCTATTCTGCCAGCGGCGAAGATTTAGAGATGATGGAGCGGCAGCTGTTCCGTATGGTGTTGTCGCTCGGCATCATGTTCACTATGGCACAAATCAATCCTGAGGCGCTTAAACGCTGGGCCTTACCCATTTATCTGGCTGGGATTGTCTTGCTGCTTGGGGTGCACTTTTTCGGTGAAATCAACAAAGGCGCACAGCGCTGGTTGAACTTAGGCTTTATGGAGTTTCAACCCTCAGAGCTGATTAAACTCGCCTTCCCTATCACTATGGCTTGGTATATCAGTAAGTTCCCTCTGCCGCCGAAGAAACGCTATCTTGCGGGTGCGGCGGTGATCTTGCTGGTGCCGACTCTACTTATCGCTAAACAACCCGACCTTGGCACATCGATTTTGGTGGCCGCATCGGGCATTTTCGTGCTGTTTTTATCGGGCATGAGCTGGCTCATTGTTGGTGGCTTTATCGCCGCAGTGCTCGCCTTCCTGCCTATCCTTTGGTATTTCTTGATGCACGATTACCAAAGAACACGGGTATTGACACTGCTCGATCCTGAGCAAGATCCCCTCGGCGCGGGTTATCACATTATTCAGTCGAAAATCGCGATCGGCTCTGGCGGACTCTGGGGCAAAGGTTGGCTCGACGGCACTCAGTCACAGCTTGAATTTATCCCTGAACGTCATACCGATTTTATCTTTGCGGTGATCGGTGAAGAATTTGGCTTAATTGGCAGTATCTTACTGTTAATTATGTACCTTTATATTATTGGTCGCGGCTTAGTCATTGCTTCGCGCGCCCAAACCAGTTTTGCTCGACTGCTCGCCGGTAGTATCACGCTAACTTTTTTCGTTTATGTTTTTGTGAATATTGGCATGGTTTCAGGTATCCTGCCCGTGGTAGGTGTACCACTGCCCCTTGTCAGTTATGGTGGAACCTCCATGCTGACATTGATGACAGGGTTTGGCATTCTTATGAGCATTCATACCCATAGACGTTTCGTAGATAGATAATTTTTAGGGACTTTTCATGCCTACTCTCCGAGCCTTTTTAGCTCCACTCGGTTTACTGTGTTTTAGCTCATTGTTAGTCGCCTGTACCACGGCGAACGAACCGACACCCGCGCAGGCACCCGTTCCAAGCACGCCAGTGGCTCCGGCCGCTGAAGTCGCGCCCACAATTCCCGCTGAACTCAAAGAAGAGTTTATCCAAGCTCAAGTAAAACAAAGTTTTACTCGTGCAGAAGTGCTCGCTTTTCTCGACAAGGCAAAATACAACCAAGGGGTTATTGATGCGATGACCCGCCCATGGGAAGCAAAACCTTGGCATGTGTATTATCCCATCTTCTTAACCGAGAAACGCCTCGACGCTGGTCTCGCCTTTTGGAAAAAACACGAGAAAACCATCGAGAAAGCCGCGGCTAAGTACAACGTTGACCCACAGATTATTGTCGCCATTATCGGCATTGAAACCTTCTACGGCCAATACACGGGCAATTATCCTGTGATTGATGCCCTCTATACCTTAGGGTTTCACTATCCGCCGCGCGCCACCTTTTTCCGTAAGGAATTTGGCGAGCTGATGAAATTAGTGAAAGAAGAACATTTAGATATAGATACCCTCAAGGGCTCCTACGCGGGTGCTATGGGTTATGGCCAGTTTATCCCCTCAAGTTACCGACATTACGCGGTTGATTTCGATGGCAGCGGCAACCGCGATTTATTACAAAGTCCTGAGGATGCAATCGGCAGTGTGGCCAATTATTTCCATGAACACGGTTGGCAAGCCAATGCGCCGGTCGCTTTACCGTTAGTTAACAACAGCAAAACTGCACCTAAAGCGAAAGTGTGGGCAGGTGAAAAGCTGAACTATAAAGTTGCAGATATTTTAACGCCGACCTTAGCCTTAGCCGATGCGCGGGACTTAGATGTTTCGCAAAAAGCCTTACTGATTGAGCTTGAACAAGCGGATCACAGTGACTACTGGCTTGGCTTAAATAACTTTTATGTGATCACTCGCTATAATCGTAGCCCTTTGTATTCAATGGCCGTTTATCAATTTAGCCAACAATTAAAAGAACAGCATGCCGCTAAAAAATAATCTTTTACAGCTTGCCGCCTTAGTTATGTGCTTCGCCCTTGCGGCGTGTTCTTCGAGCCCAAACAACGCCAGCAAGAAAAATATGGACCCGAACAAGGGCCGTTATTCGCTGAAGAATGACAAGCTGCCACTGAATCCACCGAATGTGGATAATGTGCCGAACGCAACGCCTAAGTACGAGCCCTATAGCCGCCGTGGCAACAAACCTTATACGGTTTACGGTGAGTCCTATACTGTGATGAACACGGGCCAAGGCTTTAGTGAAACAGGCCGCGCCTCTTGGTATGGTGAAAAATTCCATGGCTACGAGACCTCTAATGGCGAGCCCTATGACATGTATTCTATGTCTGGCGCCCATAAGACACTGCCACTACCGAGTTACGCTCGGATCACTAACTTAGAGAACAATAAGCAAGTGATCATTCGCATCAACGACCGTGGGCCATTCCACTCAGATCGCATTCTCGATGTCTCCTACGCCGCCGCCTATAAACTCGGCATGCTCGGCAAAGGTACGGCGCGGATCAAACTGGATGTGGTTTATATTGGCAGTGTTGCGGCCACTAATTCGGCCGTAGCCAGCGCTCAAGATACGGGCAATCATTACATTCAGTTAGTGGCCTCCAAAGATAGAGCCAAACTCAATGCCATGGCGAAGAATCTTGAACAGAAATATCAGGTCAAGACCCGTGTACAAGCGGCAAACAATATGTTTAGACTACAGCTCGGCCCCATAGGTCAGCCTGAGTTAGCCGACAAGCTGCTCAATAACGTCAAGCAAAATGGGTTTCCTGAGGGCTATATCGTCCATGAATAATGACCGTTTGCTCTGAACAGAATTGATTTAAAAATAGAGATGAAGGAACCTTCACTAAAACTCACTGTCCGAAAGTGGTACACTGTTGAAGATCTTCTCGAATCCTTTCCATTTAATACAACTAAAAGACGTGCCAAGTTAATGATGAATTTTGTAAAAAGTCCCATTAAAACATTGCTGCTAATTTCCAGTGTCTCTCTCCCCGTTTATGCTGCGCAGCCTATTATTACACCTGATGCACCTTCAGTAGCCGCCAAAGCGTTCGTATTGATGGATTATAATTCGGGCCAGATTATCGCTGAAAGTAACGCTTACGAAAGCCTTAACCCAGCCAGTCTAACTAAGATGATGACCAGTTACGTGATCGGTCAAGAAATCAAAGCGGGCAATGTCTCCCCCGATGATGATGTGACTATCAGTAAAAATGCTTGGTCTAAAAACTTCTCTGACTCTTCTAAGATGTTCATTGAAGTCGGCACTACGGTTAAAGTGGGCGATCTAAACCGCGGTATCATTATTCAATCGGGTAACGATGCATGTGTGGCCATGGCCGAACACATAGCCGGTACTGAAGGCGCCTTCGTTGACATGATGAATTCATGGGCCAAACAACTGGGAATGCGTGATAGCTACTTCGAAAACTCCCACGGTTTAGATGCAGAAAATCACAAATCTACTGCCTATGATATGGCGTTACTGGGCGCCGCGTTAATTCGCGACGTACCAGAAGAATACCGCGTCTACAGCGAGAAATTCTATACCTTCAATGGTATCAAACAATATAACCGTAATGGCTTATTGTGGGATAACAGCATGAACGTGGACGGCATTAAAACCGGCCACACATCAGGTGCAGGCTACAACTTAGTGGCATCGGCCACCAAAGACGGAATGCGCTTAATTTCAGTGGTAATGGGCACGCAAAGTGAATCAGCCCGTAAAGCTGAAAGTAAGAAATTACTGACCTATGGCTTCCGCTTTTTCGAAACGGTAACCCCCTATAAAGCTGGCGACAGCTTTATTACTCAGCCGATTTGGTACGGTGACAAGAGCACGGTTGATTTAGGCGTAGCAACTGATACCCCTATCACCATTAGCCGTGGCCGTGGTAAAGACTTAAAAGCCAACTTCGAACTGACTAAACCATTAGATGCTCCTTTGAAGAAAGGCGAAACGGTTGGCCGTCTATTCTTCCAACTTGACGGTAAAGATATTGCCCAGTTCCCACTGGTGACATTGCAAGAAGTCAACGAAGGCAGCTGGTTTAGTAAATTAGTTGATTACTTTAAACAACTGTTTTCTGGTTGGTTTAGCTAAGCTAAACCATATAAATAAAGCCACCTCAGGGTGGCTTTATTTTTTTGGCTGCCGCCGCCCTTGAATCGGGTATAATAACCACCATATAGACTTCATTGAAACAGCTAAGAGTACTGATTATGTTAGGCACTAAATTTGATGAACTGATGGATTTCCCCTGCGCATTTCCTTTCAAGGTCGTCGGCGAAGCCCATGAAACGCTAACTGACAAAGTCGTGGCTGTGGTCCAAAAACATGCACCAGGTGATTATTCGCCATCGACCAAAACATCGAGCAAAGGTAGCTATCACTCCATTACTATCCGCGTGACTGTGACCAGCAAAGATCATATCGAAATTTTGTACACAGAACTTGCCGCCATCGAAGGCGTACGCCGCGTACTATAAATATTCCTCAAGGCCATGAAATGTGATCTGTCTTACATTTATGGTCAAGAGGCGTATAATAGCGCCACTCAATTCTAAGGGGAGAGGTTGCCCTTGCAAGACACGACTTTGCACATTCGACATCTTGGAAAACAAGATTACGAATCAGTGTGGCATGCGATGCAGCATTACACTGATACGCGCGACAGCGAAAGCCATGATGAACTGTGGATTGTCGAGCATCCGCCCGTGTTTACCCAAGGCCAAGCCGGCAAGAGCGAGCATATTTTAAATGCTGGCGATATTCCGGTTATCCAAGTGGACCGCGGCGGTCAAGTCACTTACCACGGCCCAGGCCAACTAGTGGTATATCCTCTTCTCGATATAAAACGTAGTAAAGTCGGCGTACGTCAACTCGTCACCCATATAGAGCAAAGCATTGTCGATATGCTCGCCAAGTACGGCATTAACGCTTATGCCAAGGCCGATGCGCCGGGTGTATATGTGGATGAACGCAAAATCGCCTCCCTAGGATTACGCATTCGTAAAGGCTGTTCATTCCATGGATTAGCCCTCAATGTCGACATGGATCTGGCGCCATTTCGCCGCATCAACCCTTGTGGTTATGCCGGTCTTGAAATGGTGCAATGCAAAGCGCTTGGCGGACCACAAACCGTGATTGAAGCGGGCGAGCAACTCACCATTACTTTTAGCCAATTACTGGGCTATCAACACCTAGTTCATCATCAAGGATTAGCAGCGTCATGAATAGGCCTGAACGTTTACAACCCGGAGTAAAATTAAGAGATGCCGATAAAGTGTCTCGTATTCCGGTCAAAATCGTCCCCTCAGAGCGCGACACTATGTTGCGTAAACCCGATTGGTTACGGGTTAAACTGCCGGCATCGAATCAACGCATTTTAGATATCAAGCAAGCGCTGCGCAAAAATGGCCTGCACTCGGTCTGTGAAGAGGCTTCTTGCCCTAACCTCGCCGAATGCTTTAACCACGGCACAGCGACCTTTATGATTTTGGGTGCGATTTGTACCCGTCGTTGTCCATTCTGCGACGTAGCCCATGGTCGTCCGCTTAAGCCTGACGCTGAAGAGCCGGTTAAATTGGCGCAAACGATCCGCGATATGAAGCTGAAATACGTGGTTATCACTTCGGTAGATCGTGACGATTTACGTGATGGTGGTGCCCAGCATTTTGCCGATTGTATCCGCGAAATTCGTAAACTGAATCCAGATATCAAGATCGAAACCTTAGTGCCTGATTTCCGTGGTCGTATCGATGCCGCCTTAGATATTTTATCGACAGAGCCGCCTGATGTGTTCAACCATAACTTAGAAACGGCGCCAATGCATTATCGTAAAGCGCGCCCGGGTGCAAATTACCAATGGTCGCTGGATCTGCTCAAACGCTTTAAAGAACGTCATCCAAATGTGCCGACTAAATCTGGCCTGATGATGGGACTGGGTGAAACCAATGAAGAAATCGCCCAAGTGCTACGTGACCTGCGTGAGCACAAGGTTGAAATGCTGACCTTAGGCCAATACCTACAGCCGTCTAAGTTCCACTTGCCGGTTGAACGTTATGTGCCACCAGCAGAGTTTGACGAGCTGAAAGCCTTAGCCGATGAGTTAGGTTTTACCCATGCAGCCTGTGGCCCATTAGTGCGCTCAAGCTACCATGCGGACCTGCAAGCCCAAGGTAAAGAAGTGAAATAACCTTCTTGCTTAGATACAGAGCTCAAGTGATGTAGAGTTCAGGGTTATTCAAATAGAAAAACAGCGCTTAAGCGCTGTTTTTTTTTATGAAATGTTTTATAGCTGTTGTTTATAACCACTACTCAACTAGCCATCGTTTTACAACATGAATGCTAATGCTCAGCTTATTCTTGGGTTATCGCTAAATCCATCAAGATAGCGTCTTCTTTACCGCCTGCTATTGGGTAGTAACCTTTGCGACGTCCCGATTCAATAAAGCCAGCCTTTTGATATAAAGCACGGGCGGCAAGATTGGATTCTCGCACTTCTAGCATAAGCACCACGGCGTCCGAAGCCTTGGCCGAAGCTACCACAGCCTTAAGTAATAACTTGCCGTAACCTTTGCCCTGCTGGCTTAGTAATAGGCAAATATCCAACAAAGTCACTTCATCAACAATTTGCTGCACTATCGCAAAGCCTAAAAGACCATCGACCGAATCCGAAACTGAATCTGCGTTAGGTTTCGCCTGCTTTAAACCTAGAACTCGGTATAAATGCCCGAAACAATCAGCAAGATTGCCCTCACTCATGGGGTGGCTATGGGCCATAGATTCAAGCTGCGCCATTTGAGGAACATCTTTAAGCGTGAGTGCCACAAGCTCAACAGGCAAACCTGCTGTCAATTGTGCTGCGAAGGGTGTTGTGAATAGACTATCTTCTGGTGGGATGTTCAACGTTGGTATTCCAAAGTATTGGTTATTAATGATATTTACGAGTAAAGATCAAGACTTGCTTGGAGCTTGGCCACTCACTTGCTCGCGCCATTGGTAAATCTGCTGCCAGAGCGCGCTTTTAGCCTGCCAACCCACTAATAAATCGGCCAAGGGTTCAGACACTAACCATGCGGTGCGTGGCCTAACTTTGTGACGTCGCAGATCCCAAACGATCTGTTTACCCGTATGGGGCTCACAATCAAAATCACATTCATCACGCTTTATGTCGATAAGTGTTAGCACAGCGTCAATCAGCGGCTCAGCCTCGGGTAACTCACCGTGTTCATCCCAAATCACTAAATAAGGTTTCACCTTAGTGTCGCGCACTCGCCAAGTTGTCACATTCATGGCGGTTAAATAGGCTGATTTATTCATTAGGGTCAGTTTTATTCAATTCAAGTATCGACTCACAACATGCCGCTAGGATAGCAGTTCTGCCTAGACATTGTTACTGCCATGCGGCTAAGGGAGTTGAGAACAAGCCGATTAATGGCAGCACAATTACGACGTTTAACGCAGAAAAGTTCAATCGAATTTATAGATTTACAAAATCTAATTTACTCATTTTACATTTAATATCAGAAGATTAGACTGAATGCACTCAGTAAGACAATAGCAGGAGAACGCCATGATTAACATAGGTATCAATCAAGCCAACAGAGAAGAAATCGCCGCTGGCCTTAACCAACTATTGGCAGACAGCTACAGTCTTTACCTTAAGACTCACAGCTTTCACTGGAATGTTACCGGCCCCATGTTCACTAGCCTGCATTTGCTATTTGAACAGCAGTATACCGAGCTTGCCCTTGCGGTCGACCTTATCGCAGAGCGAGTACGTGCATTAGGCGCCAGAGCGCTAGGGTCCTATTCGGCTTATGCCGCACTGACTGAAATTAAAGAAGATCAGGGCGTCACCAAAGCCGAAACCATGATCCGCGAATTGTTAAACGATCAAGAGTTAGTGATCCGTAATGCTAGAGCCCTGTATCCACTGGTGAATCAAGCTAATGATGAAGCCACTGCGGACTTACTCACCCAGCGCATTCAACAGCATGAGAAAAATGCCTGGATGCTACGCAGCTTATTAACGGAATAATTGACTAACCCTATTGCGGCACAAGCCAAACAAAAAGTCGCCAAGCATAACCGCTTGGCGACTTTTTCTTTAAAGCGACATGACTCAGGTTTGAAAGTACTTAGGTTTAGAAGCGCTTAAATTTAGAAACTCTTTAATTTAGAAGCTTTTTAATTTAGAGGTACTTTATCCAAGCCTGAGTACTGTGCTTTTTATATTCGCTAAACCACTTAACGGGATAATACAGCGCGATAACTAACACGCCCGTGATGAACCAAATCCATCCCATATTATTCACCCCAAAGTACTCACCATGGTTTGCGCCAAAGATGAATTTCGCTAAGCGATAAAGCAGTAACAGAACGTACAAATGTAAGATATAGAAGAACATAGGGACTGAGCCAAACACAGACAACCCGTGGCCGACTCGCGCTAATCTCCCTCCAACTTTGCCACTTGATGCAAAATACCGCTCAAACGCCACTAAGCTAAAGAACATGCCGCCTAAGGTCACCAGTAAAAAGCTTAATGATGGTGGGTATTTGGTTAAGTTGAATACCGACATCAAGGTTTCACCCAAATGTGCCCCCGCCTGCCAAGGCAAGGTTTCGCCATAGAGGTTAAACCCGCGTAGCACTGCAAAAAGTCCCCAACAGCTTAGCCCTAACTGCAACAGTGTTTGCTGGCGCTGCTGGGGTTCAAGCGAGTTAGCATTCGGCTTTTGACTGAAAATGGGCCCAGCCACATAACCCAGTAAAATCACGCCCATCCAAGGCAGCGCAGGATAACTCACTTTGATCTTAAGCGCCCCTTCACTGACAAGATATCCGCGGTCGTGCAATAGGGTCCACAGGCTATAAGCCCATTCACTCGGCTGAAAACCAATTGGCGTCAACAGATTATGGCCAAAAACAATCGCAAAGCCTAAAAGTGCCATCCAAGCTCTAGGCAGATTTATCAGCGCCGCCAGCGTTAACATGCTCAGGCCGATCACCCAAATGACCTGCAACCAAAGCGTGTGGTAGTTACCCATCCAAGAGATGTTAATCACTACAATTTCGAGCGCGATTAAAAACAAACCACGTTTAATCAAAAACGCCCGCGCTGAACGCGGCTCGCCATGACTGCGATTGGCATAAAGCCATGCTGAAACACCCGTTAGAAACACAAATACTGGCGCACAAAAATGCGCGGCAAAGCGGCTTAGAAACAGTCCCCAAGAGGTAGAACTCAAATCCATAGGATCGCTCACCTGCATATGCAGGAAAAACCGTTCCCGCACATGGTCGAGCAGCATGATGAGCATCACCAGGCCGCGCATCATATCGATACTATTAATACGGCTTCGGCCAAGTGCCCGATTTGATGATTGTTCCGATACTTGTTCCGATGCTTGTTCCGATGCTTGTTCCGAAAAATGGACTGACAGCGCAGAATTCGAACTGAGATTAGAACTCATAGCTAACACTCACTTTAATACTCCGTGGCTCACCCGGCACAGCCCAGAGCGCTGAATAACTGCTGGCGATGTAATCTTCATCCAATAAGTTGTCCAGATTGACGCCAAGGATGAAGTTATCGCTCAGGTGAGTATTCATAAACAGTCCAACTAACTGATAAGAAGGCAATTGAAAGCTAGGATCGGCAGAATCACCGAGGCGCGAATCCACATATCGCCAGCTCAGTCCTAAATGTCCATCAATAGAAAGCCTATTCAAATCCTGTTTCAGAATCACACTCGCGGTATGTTTGGGCACATTCACCAGTGGACTTCCCGCAGGGATAAGCACGCCCCAGTCGGGATTCAAGCTGTCGTTGGCGGTGCGGGTATTAAGATAGGCATAGGATAATTTTGCTTGTAAATCCTCCGTCAGCTCGGCGGCTAAATCGAGTTCAACCCCGCTACTTTTAGCTTTACCTAAGGTGGCAGAAAAACCAACATTGATAGGATCTGAGGTCAAAATATTGCTCTTTTGCGCATCGAACACGGCTAAACTACCGTTTACAGGAAGATCGTTTAGCCAAGTACCATTAAACTTTATTCCTAGTTCAACCGATTTGCTCTCTTCGGCTTCGAAGGGTTTACCCGCAAAGTCAGTTCCCGAAAGCGGTAAAAAGCCTTCAGAATAAGAACTATAGAAACTTAGGGCATCGGACCATAAATACACCAGACCCACCTTGGGGCTAACCCTGCTATCGGTTTGCTCTGATAGCGTGTCTTTCGCGACTTCACTGATATCCTGCTGATAACTATCGAACCTTAACCCAAGATGCAGCTTCCACTTTTCAGTGAGATCCATTTGATCTTGCAGGTAAGTTCCCCACGCCTTTTGAGTTTCGTTATTCTCATACAGCAAACTCACCTCTGGCTGAGGCCCGCCGTATTGAGGCGCATAAATATCGATGGCATATTCACCTTTTTTGCCACGATAGCGATACAACCCCGTCTTTAAACTGTAGTGATAAGCATCAGCGCCGAGCAGCAAATTGTGGCGAATAAAACCGGTATCCATATGGCCACTTAACTCTAGGCGTAGTGAATTATCCTCGGAGGCATAATCTCGGTATCTGTGCTGTCTGGTAAGCGTGCGACCATCATCAAATAGCGATTGTCGCCCCTTGGCCAATTCAGCATCGGACGAATAGCCCTTTAAACTAGAATCACGATAGTTGTAGCCCGCGGTTAATGACCAATCATCATTTAATTCATAGTCATAGGTCAGCTGGTGCCCAGTAGCATTCACCACAGTTGCGCCATCATTAGGCTCACCTAAATAACGCGAGCGTGGCACAGTATTGATATCGTTATTGAGCACAATAATGCCGCGATCGAATAGCTGTCCCTGCTTGAGGTATTCCATTTCATAAAGTAACGAGGCTTTATCGGAAATCTGCCAACGCACTGACGGCGTGACGATTTTTTTATCGCTGAACACATAATCACGAAAACTATCGTATTCCTGCCACGCGCCATTAATCCGAAATGCCAAGTTGTCGGTTAAACCTGAGGTTACATCTCCTTCTAATCGATATTGATTGAAACTTCCTACCGACGCCTTTAAGTAGCCACTGGTTTCATATTGGGGTTTCTTCGTCACGATATTGACCGTACCACCGGGCTCAGAGCGGCCATAAAGCGCCGAACCAGGGCCTTTTAAGATCTCAACATAGGCGACATTCGATAAATCCCTATGGCCACTAAAACCTCGACCGCCATTAAAGCCATTGATTAGATAGCCCGATGGCATGTTCTCGTTACCCGGAAAACCGCGCAGGGAAAAGCTATCCCATAAACCGCCGCCATTGTTTTGCCGCGCCACACTGGCGGAATAATCCAGCACATCTTGAAACCGCGTCAGCCCCGCGTCTTTGATCAATTGCTCATCTAACACACTGATCGCTTGGGGAAGTTCAGTTGCTGACACATTGCCACGGTAAGCTTGGCGATAGTGGATACTTAAACGTTCAATGTCAGTCTCTGCGATAGGATCACCAGATTGAGCATCCTCCGCAGCCAGCAGCATTGAAATAGGATTGAGTGCAACCAAGGCACCCAGCAAAAGCGCAGCGCGCTTGGGAATATAAAAAGAGGTCATTTTCACTCCGAAAATAAACAGCATCGACGCCTTCGCTAAGCCAAGGCGCTCAAAGTTAATTAAGATAAATTGAATAAACAGTAACTTATGCTGTTATGGGCGG
>Ga0070748_1000017_pt1 | contig 101175 bp, 79 predicted proteins | sample VirMetDEL_Nov_12_FD_77015 | JGI IMG/M metagenome (GOLD analysis project Ga0070748, IMG submission 77015) | Aqueous microbial communities from the Delaware River and Bay under freshwater to marine salinity gradient to study organic matter... | ecosystem: Environmental > Aquatic > Marine >... | reverse complement strand
CTTCTAAGGGAAGCATTCCAGCGAAACAGAAAAGAGCTTGGATGAAACCTGAATATTTAGAATCGGTTCTATTAGCAGGGTTGCAGCTGGACGAATTTTAAACACTCATGCGGTTGCCCTGCTCAGCTTGGTGGATAGAAGTACCCTTTAGTAACCCATTGAATCAAAGTATGGCTCCAAAGCTTTTCGATATTACTGGTGCTCCACAAGACTTTTCGGAAGAGATTAGACTCTCGTGGGAAATTAATTCAACAATGGATAAAGCTGAAAAAATTACTCTTGTTGTCTCCAAAGAGGAAATTGAAGAGATAGATATGTCTGGTATCCTTGATCTAATGGAAAGGCACTTTAGGACTAACAGTTTACTAATTTCTAATAGGAATAAAGTCCAATTATGGTTTTTTGGATATGACGAAGATCCTCGAGAACTCTACGAAATACAGGAGGTTAGAAATTGGTTTCTTCATTCTATAAAACGAGAAATACCATGGTTCTACATTCTCGATGAGACAGAAGAATCATTGAGCTTACCTATTTTCATGTTTGCAAGTTGTGGTACTCAAGTATATACACGATCCGATGGTGCAAAGGGTGCCATGATATCAAACTATTCAGAAATCAGTCGTTGGGTACACAATAATTTTGAAAGCCTAAATAAATTTGCTGACGAGAAACAACTCCCAGAGTGGATTCTAGAAGATGTATCAAATCGATTGTCAGACTCAGTTAAGAAGTTGATATCCGCCACTACAACTTAAAGATGCCATTTCGGGATTGCTATCAGTGGCATCTTATCTATCGCATGATGGAGTTCTGAGTAGATGCCATAATTTCGCCCCGTATTCCCCGCATTAGAGTGCCCTGTTATCGCATTTTGAATATCCTCACGCATCACCTTCCTTGCCTCTGTAATGAAGCGATGGCGGAACGCATGTAGCGGTTTGAGTGTGTCAAAATGTTCGAAATTAAGCGTCATAAACGCCTCTTTGAGGTGCCTTGCAACCGCTAGATGATACTTAGCCTTATTGTTTGCTTTGAGCACAGGAAACAAGCGGCCATCAACGGGTAAAGAGTGAAGGTAATCGAGTAATCCCAACTCGATGAGAGATCGACATACTGGCACTTTCCTTGATTCACCCGTCTTAACGGATTGGTCGTCCCTCACCTCTTGGATATGGAAAAACCATAGCTGTGGATCGTCCTTATCCTGCTTAATGTCTTTCACATAGAGTTGAGCAATCTCTTCAGCCCTTGCACCTGTATAGGCTAGGATAACGGGTAACCAGTAAGGTGCCTCACCATACCTTACTTTCTGAGCATCTGTTCGAGCCTGAAAAAGTGGTAAGGAAAAAATCTGTGATAGCTCAGTGTTTGAATAGCCCGGATCTCTCACTGTCCTGACAGCTTCTTTACCCGGAGAGACTTGGTGACACGGGTTTTTCGGCAAGATATCCAATTTCACCGCTTGTTGGAAATAGCCTGAGATAAGCTTAAGTTCCTTATCAGCTGTATTGATGCTAACCCGAGTCAACCCTTGCTTATTTGCTATCTCAATTTGCTTCTTAAAGGAGAGGTCTCTGACATCATGCGTTGGCTTACTGGGACATTGAATGATCCAATTGAAGAAATTACGCATATCAATCTTCTGGATTTGACCTATTGGCTTACTGCCGAAAAACTCAATGAGTCTGTTGCATGGTCGATTGCGGTCTGCTTGCCATGACTTAAAGGCCGTCTCACCTAAGATGAGACTTTTTTGAGTATTAACCCATTCAACCAAATGAGAAACGGTAGATGATGTTGAGAGATCCCCTAGGGTAACCATAACATCAGGAACGACTTCTAACCCTGATTCAGCTAGTGCAGCACGACTGTTATCAGCAAAATCCTGCACATTCCCTGAGTCACTTCGTGGCATGAACAGTGGCTCGAAGCCTCTTTTTCGCTCCCGTCGTGTATATACTTCTAGGTCAAATGCAGAATTACACAGCCTAATAATAGCTTCAGCTAATTTGACAGAGAGATACAGCCTAGCGGCATGGGAAAAGAGTTGGCACTGAGACAGATTGAGAGCTTCATCAACGAAATCGTTCATGTGACTCATGAAGCGTTGTTCTGCTGATTGCTGGTGGATAGTCCCTTCAGCGTCATTTAACGCCTCTAACGGATCGCTAAACCACTCTGCCATCGCTTCAAGGCCATCGGATGTCTCTAGGGTATACCGAGCGAGAATATCTGGCTGGCTTAGTCGTTGACGTTCATTAACGAACCAATGACTCACGATAGCATCTAATTGGGCAGGGTTAACTTGCTGCTCTCGTTCTTGATTATCGTAACGCAACTGGGCATTAGCCGTGATAGCTTCAAACTCTGCAACAATGACTGATGCCCGAGATTTTGCTTCTGCTGCGTCCTTAGTTTCAAGACTTCTTTTAAGCTCTGTTTTACCGTCTAAGAAAGGCCGTAAATGTGCAGGAATACCCTTGCGGATTTTCCACATTCCAGACTTCGGATCTCTGCGAGGTTGGATCATAAATGCCATCGTTTTGTACCACCCTTTTGTACCACCTTAAGGTGCCAAAGGTTGGTTAGCCATTGGATTAAGCAACTATAATTCAATAAGTTTTTGATAGAAATGAAAAAACCCGACCATGTGATCGGGTTCTTAGAATTTGGCGGTGAGAGAGGGAGTCGAACCCTCGATACGTTACCGTATACACACTTTCCAGGCGTGCTCCTTCGGCCACTCGGACACCTCACCATATGTCGATTTATGTTAGCGTGGTTAATCTTTCACGTTTAACAATCGCTAGCGATTTTATATAGCCTTGCCGAGAGGCTTTCATCGTTAACGGAGCGGTACTGTACGCAAAAGCCGAAAGGGGGTCAAGTAAAAAAGACTCAGTTTCAGGCGGTTGCACAATTGCTAAACAAACCAGCGTCATTTCCTGAATCTTTTCACCGTTTTATACCGTTAATTGACGGTAAATTTGTGTACTTCTTTTGACATTAAATTTGCGTCAAACGTTAGGGCTTTGGTCAGTTCCCTAAGCTCATCGGAGATCCTTTGGGTATTAAGGTAAATCTCACTGATCTTCAGTGCATTACGATTTACGTCTTCGGATACTGCCGATTGCTCATGGGTTGCTGTGGCAATTTGCTCGTTCATTCGATCAATGATGTCGACTTGCTCTACAATACGTTTCAGTTCGATACCCGCTTTCTCAGCTTCATGAACGCTGTTGTTTGCCTGTGCCAAGCCCCTTTCCATGGCTTTTACTGCAATGCTCGCCCCCGTTTTTAATCTGTCGGTCATATTTTTAATATCAGAAGTAGAAGTTTGCGAGCGCTGCGCTAAACTGCGGACTTCATCAGCGACAACGGCAAAACCGCGGCCCATTTCCCCTGCTCGTGCAGCTTCAATCGCAGCATTGAGCGCCAGTAGATTGGTTTGCTCAGCAATACTGCTGATCACATCGAGCACAACGACTATACCGTGGATCTCTTTATCCAATTCATTTATCGCTTGAGATGCACCGCTAATATCATCTGCCAAAGCCTTAATTGATATACCTGTACGGCCAACTTCAATGTTACCTGACTTTGCCTCACGATTAGCGGCCGAGGACGCTTCGGATGCCTGTACGGCATTGCTGGCAATTTCGGTCACTGTCGCGCTCATTTCTGTCATAGCTGAGGCTACTTGCTCTGCCTCGCTGTGACCCGCCATCACATCTTGCTCCATGGCGTGGGTACAAAGGTCCATTTGGGCTACCGCTTGCTGTAGTTTCGCGCCGCTAGCACGCACATGTAGGATAACCTTTTCAAAATCACTCATCATGTCGTTAAAGGCGATGGCAAGTTCACCAAACTCATCCGAGCTTGTTTGAGTCAAACGCACACTCAAATCATAATGTTTACGGGCTTGTGTAATAGTCGAATACAAATGATGCACACTGTCGTGCAAGTAGCGGATCACAGATAAACTCAGTATCAAGACTATCGCTAATACTGAGATTAAGGTCGTGAGCACTAAGAACATTTTCTCATTTGCTGAGGATAATCTCTCATGGGTGATCTTGAGTAAATCAGCTGAGACCTGTTGCTCATACTCACGTAATAACTCAATCCGCGCGGTTGATTTACTAAACCAATCTTCAGGGCTTTGTTGTTGAATTTTTTGATTATCTTGCTCAAATGCGATTTGACGTAACAGTTCAACGTCATGCATTGCAGCTGAACTCTGTAAACGGTTAAATGCAGCGGATAAATCCATTGAGGCTAAGGCTAAAAACCTTTCTTGGTAAGTATTTTGCTCCGAGACTAAAGTGATAAATTTTGCATAAACCTTAGGCTTAAATCCGGCTTGACCAAAGGTTGAGCTGAGTACCGCCCTTTCAATCCCCGCCCTCTCCTTCAATTGCAAAAAGGCACTAAAGGCTGCGGCTTTGATAGCGATTTCTTGGTTGGCGCCAGTTTTAGCGGTTTCATCGACTATCGCCAGTAATATCTTATTTAATTCTGTGTAATAGGCGACTTCGTCGGCAACGCTGATACTTAAACTGTCCACCTGTGAGCGAATTGAATTTAATCGCCCTAACTGTGAATTAAGTTCCTTAAGCTTAGGAGCAAATATCGCTGGTAGCTGATTTTGGGTGATAAATTGCTGATAGAGATTCAGCTGTGTATCCGTAAGCTGTCTTTGACCAGGGATTTTCGCGGCAAAGGCTTTTCCCGCAGAGCCAAGAAATCCAGCGCTCATTCCGCGCTCTTTTTGTAATTCGTGCACTAAGTTACTGTTTGTCACAGCCAACTCACTCAATTGCACCACTAAGGTTAAATCTTGCTTATATTCATACTTTTCAATAAGATAAAGCGAGCCGCAGAGAAAACAAGCTAATAAGGGAGGCAAAACGACCATTAATAATTTTTGTTTTAGACTAAGATTACCAATCCATTGCCATTTCATAGAAATTTCCTTTTAAACGAATTTTTAACTAAATTAGCGAACACTAGGTATAGCATAAGATTATGCATAGGACGACTAAGGTTTGTAGAAAAGTAGTCGCTAATATACTGATAAACGGCGACTTCATGCCTTTCTTTAAAGGTGAAAAAAGCGCTGACTTATCAAGTGCACTCAAGGTAAACCGATAAAATTCAAAAAAATTAGCGTACAAATAAAAACGCACAGGAATAATACCTGTGCGTTTATTGATAAAAGTACGATGAATTCTGCGGAGTAATACTTAGCTAAAGAGCTGCGGAAATAATCCCTTAACACCTGCCGCAATCACTTCAATACCTATAGATAGCATTAATAGCCCCATAAGACGGGTAATCACGTTAATCCCCGTCTTACCCAAAATTTTATAAATGATGGATGCCATTCTAAACAGGCCAAAACTGACTAAACCAAACACAATCACAGTGATGAACATGGCAATAATGTTCGACAATGAATTATGCTCGGCGGCAAAGACGATTACTGAACTGATAGCACCAGGTCCCGCCATCAGTGGCAAGGCCAAAGGCACCACCGCCACCGATTCCATTGCCGAGGATTCGCGGTCTTCTTCTTGGTTGCGTTTCACTTCGCCTAATTTACCTTGCAACATCGACATCGCAATAATGGCAATCAAGCTGCCACCCGCGATCCTAAAGGCTGAAAGCGAAATACTGAACATATTCAGAATGTGCTGCCCCGCCACAATCGTGACTAAGAGGATCACCACAACCGCAAAGTTAGCCACTTTACCCGTGTGATTCCGCTCAGCTTCAGTTTGATGGCTGGTTAAGCTCACAAACACAGGCAACAAGCCAACCGGATTGATGATAGCAACGAGGCCAAGAAAAAATTTAACGTAAAGAGTTAACTCCAAGGGACTATCCTTATGTGCGTGTCACGCCGTCTTCATCAAAATATGCTTGAGGGCAAGTATAGTATCTCAAGCGCTATTGACTGAAAAATGAGATTTTTGAGGTTAAATCACAACTTCGAATAATATTTAGTTATCGAAGCCGATGCATTTTCAGCGCAATTTTAAACAAACAAGTTACCCTAAGTGTAGTTTTATTACATAAAAGCCCGATATTGTCGGTAATATCACACTTTCAACGCGGTTTTAGGTGTAATTTTCTACCATAAAGAGGATTTAGTGAATGACTTGATTCACTAAATCTTTTTAGGAGTATTAATCATGACAGTGACCAATGCACAAGAACTGGATCTCATGGTCGAGCGTGTGGCAAAAGCACAAGCCGAGTATGCGACGTTCAGCCAAGCGCAAGTCGATAACATTTTCCGCGCAGCGGCCCTTGCCGCTGCCGATGCGCGTATCTCGCTGGCGAAAATGGCCGCCGCAGAAACCCGCATGGGTGTCGTTGAAGACAAAGTGATCAAAAACCACTTTGCCTCTGAGTACATTTACAATAAATACAAAGATGAAAAAACCTGTGGGATTTTATCTGAAGACGTCACCTTCGGTACTATCACCATTGCTGAACCCGTAGGCATCATCTGTGGCATAGTGCCCACCACTAACCCCACATCGACAGCGATATTTAAGGCTTTAATCAGCCTTAAAACCCGTAACGCGATCATCTTCTCGCCCCATCCTAGGGCCAAAATATCTACCACAACGGCAGCAAAGTTAGTGCTCGATGCTGCCATAGCTGCGGGCGCACCCAAAGACATTATTGGCTGGATTGATGAACCCAGCGCTGCACTATCAAATCAATTGATGACACACCCAAGGATCAATTTAATTCTCGCAACCGGTGGCCCAGGCATGGTAAAAGCCGCCTACTCTTCCGGTAAACCAGCGATTGGCGTCGGTGCGGGTAACACGCCGATTGTCATCGATGAAACCGCCGACATCAAACGCGCGGTCAGCTCGATTCTCATGTCAAAAACCTTTGATAACGGTGTGGTTTGCGCGTCAGAACAAGCGGTAATTGTGGTCGACAGTATTTATGAGCAAGTCAAAGAGCGTTTCGCGACTCACGGCGGCTATATGCTATCGAAGGATGAAACCGCGGCGATGCAGCTGGTCATTTTAAAAAATGGCGGTTTGAATGCCGATATCGTTGGCCAAAGCGCCGCCAGTATCGCGCAAATGGCCGGCTTTGAAGTGCCGCACTGGACTAAGGTTCTGATTGGTGAAGTCACCGACATTTGCGACAGCGAAGCCTTCGCCCATGAAAAATTATCGCCACTGCTTGGCATGTATCGTGCCATCGACTTTAACGATGCCATGGATAAAGCTGAAGCCTTAGTCGCACTTGGCGGCATTGGCCACACTTCAGGACTTTATACCGACCAAGATACTCAAACCGAACGTGTACATGCCTTTGGTTTTAGAATGAAAACAGCACGTATCTTGATCAACACCCCAGCCTCACAGGGCGGTATTGGCGATCTGTACAACTTCAAACTAGCGCCTTCGCTGACGTTAGGCTGTGGTTCTTGGGGTGGCAACTCGATTTCAGAAAACGTTGGCCCGAGCCATCTGATCAACAAAAAAACCGTCGCTAAGAGGGCCGAAAACATGTTGTGGCACAAGCTTCCTGCATCCATCTATTTCCGCCGCGGCAGTTTACCCATCGCACTAGAAGAACTGAGCGATAAAAAACGCGCGCTGATCATCACCGACAGATTTTTGTTTAACCACGGTTATTGCGACGAAACCATGCGGATTTTAAAGGCCCAAGGCCTTGAAACCGAAATCTTTTACGATGTTGAAGCCGATCCCACCTTAGCCATAGTCCGTCAAGGCGCTAAGGTGGCCCAAAGCTTTAAACCCGATGTGATTATTGCGCTCGGCGGCGGCTCACCAATGGATGCGGCGAAGATTATTTGGGTGATGTACGAGCATCCAGATGTGGATTTTGCCGATTTGGCGCTGCGTTTTATGGACATTCGTAAACGTATCTATAAATTCCCTAAAATGGGCACCAAGGCCATGATGGTGGCAATTCCAACCACTTCAGGCACAGGTTCAGAAGTCACGCCTTTTGCCGTTGTGACAGACGAAATTACCGGTAAAAAATATCCGATTGCCGATTATCAACTCACGCCCAACATGGCGATTGTTGATCCTAACCTAGTAATGGACATGCCTAAATCTCTGACCGCCTTTGGTGGCATAGATGCGGTAACTCATGCTCTTGAAGCCTATGTCAGCGTGATGGCAAACGAATATAGCGACGGCCAAGCACTGCAAGCCCTCGATTTACTGTGCAAATATTTACCCGATGCTTACAACTTGGGCTCACAGTCACCTGTCGCCCGTGAAAAAGTCCATAATGGCGCCACTATTGCTGGTATCGCCTTTGCTAACGCTTTCCTTGGGATTTGCCACTCAATGGCGCACAAACTGGGCGCAGAGTTCCATCTCGCCCACGGTTTAGCCAATGCGCTATTGATCAACAACGTAATACGCTTTAACGCAACGGATCTGCCCACTAAGCAAGCGGCCTTTAGCCAATACGACAGGCCAAAAGCCCTGTGCCGTTATGCTGCCATCGCAGATCACTTGAAACTAGGCGGAAAAACGGATGAAGAGAAAGTCGAAAAATTGCTTGAGAAAATCACACACCTCAAGAAGACGATTGGCATTCCTGCTTCTATCCAAGAAGCCGGCGTCAACGAAGCCGACTTCCTCGCCAAGCTAGATGAATTAGCCGAAGATGCCTTCGATGATCAATGTACCGGTGCCAATCCACGTTACCCTTTGATTAGCGAGCTGAAACAACTGTTCCTCGATAGCTATTATGGCCGTGACTATAGCGATAACAACTAGGTAATCACCTAACGATGCTAAGCGAGTGCTAAATAAACGCAGCGTGACATAAATGAAAAAGCCCTCGAATGAGGGCTTTTGCTGCATGCTTTACTGTGATGTAAAACGTGGGTATGTCGATGCGCTAATTGAATAAACGCAACACCACTTCACTAGGCTCGAACTCAACTTGCTATCACTAAACTAACCACCGTTAAGCTTATTATCACTAAGCTGGTAATTACTAAGCTTATCATCACAACAAACAGCGACTAACGCTGCGCCAGTACATAATCGATGGCGCTGGTGATAGCCGCAACCTGCGCCAGATTACATTCGGCAGGCGTCGCCGTTGGGCTATCTGGGTACACTTCTGTCGTGGTGTTATAAATACAACCCGTGACACTGCTGCAAAGCCCTAATGACTTAAGCGGATAGTTAATCACCCCGTGCTGCACCACAGTCGAGCCAATGATCTCGCCTTTCTCGTCGGCAGGAGCAATATGCGTCACTTTACTCACGCCATCAATAATGGCTTTTTGGAAGGCATCCATTGAGTTTTCGGTATCACCTACAGCATAAAAACCATCAGGGATAGTGCCTTTTTCATACTCAATGCCATCGCGGGCTGACAGCGCTGGACGAAACTCTAACTCATCTGAATCAGTAGTTTCATGTAAATCCACATGCAGATCAAAACCTTGCTCAACTGATGTAACGGAAGCGACTAAAGCCATCAAAGCAGCTGATTCCTCTGCGGGGCTGTTGGCATAGAATGAACGGTTTGGATCAATAGCCTTTGGATTCCAGCGATTAATGGTCTCGTAACCCCAAGGACTCACACATACGGCAACCACTAAGTTTACCTGTTGCACATAATTCGCCGTTTCATTTGCTAAAAAGGCCAATGCACCATGCACGCCGCTGGTTTCATAACCATGCACGCCGCCAGTCACCAACACAGTTGGCTTTTGTGGTTCAAACTGCTGGCTCTTCACCGCAAATAATGGATAACGATCGACATTAATCGATAAGGCGCCATATTGCACAATGCCAAGCCCAAGTGAAGATAGCTTTGCTTCCATTGCCTTGAGTGGCGTCACAACATCATCCTGATACGAACGCTTGATTTGGGTGCTCTCCAGCCATGCGGCTTTTTCAGACTCGCCCCATTTTTCACCAGCGGTGCCGATGGGATAAAAAGTTAAATTTGCCATAATTCCTCTATTTTTAATTCTATTAGCTCAATTGAGAGTACTAGTGTTTGGATGAATGAGTGCTGCCAGCCTAAAGCGTCAGCTGCATGGGAATATCGCGGATCCCGCCGCGCTCTCGCTCTGCTCCTAATGGCTCAAAGCCAAAACCTAAGTACACAGCTTGTGCATTTAATGCCGAGTTCACGGTAAATACGCCCGGATTGCCTTGGGCTAAACATTGAGTTTTAGCATGTTCCCATAACATTCGCGCTACGCCTTGTCCCTGCGCATGGGAGGCAACAAAAAGATGGTATAAGTGACTATTCGCCTTCATCCCCACTACGCCAGCGAGTTGGCCCGAGTCCGTTATGGCGACATGGTACTGATAACCCATAGCAAAATAGCTAGCAATCGCTTCAATCGACATAGCATTCACTAAGATTGCAGCGCCCTCTTCAGTGCATGTTGGGGCGATAAAGTCTTGGGTTAACTGAGTGAGCAATTCGCTTATTTCAGGGATATCTGCTAAGGTTGCGGCTCGAATATTCATCTTAACTCCTTGATTAAAAATAAATCCATTACATGACGCAATAAAAAGCCAGAACAGAGTCCTGGCTTTTTAAGACGCTTGAACAAAAGACGCTTCGCGTAAAACACTTCAAGAGTTAATCACATCAAACAACTCGCCGATGATAACCCTATCAGGGCGAGCCTTACGTCTTTTATTAAACTGTCATTCACTGTTTGTTATTAAACAGTCTGTCATTGTGCTGGCAGTTACTGCTTAGTCCAGCGGTCCATCCAACGGAATACATTGGCGTACCATTGCTCTAAGTTTTCAGGTTTTAGGATCCAGTGGTTTTCATCTGGGAAAATCAACAACTCAGATGGAATACCTTTACGCTGCATAAAGCTGAATGCCGCTAAACCTTGATCATAAGGCACACGGAAGTCTTTCTCACCGTGAATAACTAACATGGGGGTTTTCCAGTTTTCAACATAATTCACTGGGTTAAACTTCTCATATAAGGCTTTGTTATCTGAGTAAGTACCGCCAAATTCGTACTCAGGGAACCATAACTCTTCGGTCACATGGTACATAGAACGCATATCGAACAGACCTGCGTGGTCAACAAGACACTTGAAACCATCGTTCCAGTTACCTTGGATCCAGTTCATCATGTAACCGCCGTAAGAACCACCGAGCGCACAGGCGTTTTGCGGATCGAGCCATTTTTGTTGTTGGCTTACTGCCGCTAGGCCTTTTTGCAGATCTTCTAATGGCTTACCGCCCCAATCTTGGCTGATAGAATCCGTAAAGGCTTGGCCGTAACCGGTAGAGCCGTGGAAATCCACCATAACAACGCCATAGCCTGCACCCGCCCATAACTGCGCGTTCCAACGACCGCTGAAGGCATTACCAAATGAACCCTGCGGTCCGCCATGCACTAAGTAGGCAATCGGGTATTTTTTACCTTCTTGGAAGTTAGCCGGTTTGATCCAGTAACCGTAGACGTCTTCGTTATTCCAACCCTTGAAGCTGAACTGTTCAAACTTACCGAACTTGATCTCGGCCAGCTTATCTTTGTTCACTTCGGTCAGACGCTTAAGCCCTTGACCATCAGTGGTGATACTGTAGAGATCGCCCGGCTCAACTAAGGTTTTGCTGTCGAAAATCAGTTCATCGTTAGTAACCGCAATTAAGCTGTTCGTGCCATCGCTGTAGATAGAACGCACATCACCAAATTGGGTATTCACTTGGAAAATAGACACTTGGCCTATGTCTTGCGCCGTGACATACAAGGTACGATTGTCAGGGGCAAACATCAGTGAGCTTGGGCTACGATCCCACAATGGCGCCACTTCTTTGGTTTGGCCAGTGGTGGTGTCGCGCAGCATGATGCCGTAACGATCCGCTTCAAAACCCGGTTTCTTCATCGCTAAATAGGCCATGTAACGACCATCGCTCGAAAACGTTGGCTGTGCATCCCATGCGAGATTGTCTTTGGTTAAATTGGTTGCTGCGCCACCTGTCACTGGCACTTGCCACAAATCATAGTTAGTGGTCCAAGCTTGATCTTTGCTCGGCGCTTTAGCGCTATAAACCACAAACTTACCGTCTGGCGTGAAAGTCACTTCTTCCATACCCGAGAAAGGTTTTGGCGGCGTTTCAGTGTCTAACCCTTGGGTGACATCAACGACTTTAGTCAGTTTTTCACCGTTTACAGCGCCCACAAATAAATGGTTACGGGCGTGATCTTCCCACGTATCCCAGTGGCGAACCATTAACTGTTTGTATTCGCGACCCGTCGATTTACGCTCAGATTCAGCGGTAAATTTATCCTTTGAGCAGGCTAAATCCTTACACTCTGGGAATACACGCATGCTGAGTACAACTTGTTTACCGTCGTTTGATAGTTTGTAACCATCTATATCCAAAGGTAAATCAGAAACTTGAACCGCTTCACCGCCCGTTAATGGCAGTTGGAATAGCTGGCTTGAACCGCTACGACCGGCAAGGAAATAAATCGACTTGTCGTCAATGGCGAAACTCACATCGTGCTCAGTGCCCGCAGCAGAGGTCAGTTGTAACGGTTTCGCTTTCGTGTCAGTCAGATCCAATAGATACAGATCAGAACTGCCCTCTCCCTTATCGTTTACCGTTTTAAGACCATAAACTAATTTAGTGCCATCGTGGGACACTGTCGCAGAATGCATCTTATTGAGTTTAATGAGTTGTTGCACAGTAAAAGGCGTTGGATCGGCCGCTTGGGCAGATAAGGCCAAGCCTGCGGCGCCGAGCGCCAATAGGAGAGGAGCTATTTTCATTGTTATGTCCGTCTTTTGTTGAACAGGTTCGAGGCTTGCAAATATTCGATAATCATCATTGCTGCAAACACGAATGTTAAAAACGATCTGAGATCGTATCTTTTGAAGATAAGCTTGCCACACTATCGAAACAAAAACGCTCAGGCAAGCCAAATGGCGAACCTGAGCGTATTTTTTTGTGACAAAATGTCAGTGGCGCAATGATTTGTCTAAGGAACCGATATCAGATTACCTAAGCAACCGATATCAGCGCGCAAATTTAAACGGCTTTGCTTAAAAAGCCTCCAAGTTCAATCCGCTAAGACCTTAGCTTCACTCCAACTTAGGCTTTCGCGTTGGCGATATTCACTTTCCAAATTGCTGGGCCAGTTTCATGGGCGTTCACGCCATTTGAATCCACAGCCACAGTCACTGGCATATCTTGCACGTCAAACTCGTAAATCGCTTCCATGCCTAAATCGGCAAAGGCCACGACGCGAGAATGTTTAATCGCTTTAGACACCAGATACGCTGCGCCGCCAACGGCCATCAGATATACCGCTTTGTGTTTTTTGATCGATTCAACTGTCGCTGGGCCGCGCTCAGCTTTACCTATCATGCCCATCAGGCCAGTTTTTTCTAACATTAAGTCAGTGAATTTATCCATACGGGTTGCCGTAGTTGGTCCCGCAGGACCGACAACTTCAGTGCCCACTGGATCAACTGGGCCAACGTAGTAAATAAATTTACCCGTAAAGTCCACGCCTTCTGGCAGACCTTCACCGCTTTCGATGAGGCTTTGAATGCGCTTATGGGCAGCATCGCGACCTGTGAGCATTTTACCGCTCAGCAGAATGGTTTCACCGCTCTGCCACTGCTCGATATCCGCTTGAGTCACAGTATCTAAGTTAACACGGCGCACATCATCACCCACTTCACGGGTGATTTCTGGCCAATCTGACAATGATGGCGGCGTCAATTCAGCAGGACCTGAGCCATCTAAATGGAAATGTACGTGGCGAGTCGCTGCACAATTAGGGATCATCACCACAGGCTTTGAAGCCGCGTGGGTTGGCGCCGATTTGATTTTAACGTCTAGCACTGTGGTTAAACCGCCAAGACCTTGGGCACCTATGCCTAAGTTGTTCGCGCGCTCAAAAATGTCTAAACGCAGCTTTTCTTCGGTTGTTTGCGCGCCACGGGCCATCAACTCATGGATATCCACACTTTCCATCAGCGCTTCTTTGGCTAATACGGCGGCTTTTTCTGCCGTGCCGCCAATACCTATACCTAGCATACCCGGCGGACACCAGCCCGCGCCCATCGTCGGTAACGTTTTTTCTACCCAAGCGGCGATATCATCTGATGGGTTTAACATCACCATCTTAGCTTTGTTTTCACTGCCGCCGCCTTTAGCCGCAATCGCTACTTCGATGTGGTTGCCTGGCACCATGTCGATATGCACTACAGATGGGGTGTTATCTTTGGTATTTTTACGGCTGCCCGCAGGATCTGACACTATTGATGCACGCAGTGGGTTATCAGGATTGGTATAGGCACGACGAACACCTTCGTCGACCATTTCCTGAATTGTCATATCGGTTTTGTCCCATTGGACACCCATACCCACTTTTACGAAGGTGGTGACAATCCCTGTGTCTTGGCACAAAGGACGTTTACCTTCGGCCGACATGCGCGAATTAATTAAGATCTGGGCAATAGCATCCTTCGCCGCAGCACTTTGTTCACGCTCATAAGCTTGGCTCATGGCATCAACAAAATCCTTCGGGTGGTAATAGGAGATGTATTGCAAAGCATCCGCCACACTTTCAATAAAGTCGGCTTGCTTAATCACAGAATTGACAGACATTTCATGGTTAGATGACATAGTAGGAGCGCTCCAGCAGCCTTTGCGGCCTAACTTGTTTTTTGTGTAATTCTTTCTGGGCCAATATGATACTCTTTCCCATCTTTTTGGGCTACATCACATTTTGAATAGGGTTAATCGATGGCAATTAGGGCGTCAAAACAGCTTGCATCACGCCAACTTGACTGGACATTAAGCACCGCAGCACTGTTCGAACATTTTGCAAATGACACTTGGGCAATCCTGTTAGATTCGGCGAACGCGCCGCATCAAGACGCCAGATTCGACATCATTTGCGCCAATCCCATCGCCACATTAGTCACTCAGGGCGAGCGTAGCGATATCACACTCATCGATACGAACTTGAGCTTACCCGAGGCGATAGCACCAAACCATGATCCCTTCGCTTTGCTCAACACATTATTAACCCATTGGTATTCAGAACCGTTTGATTGCACTCTGCCCTTTAGTGGTGGCGCCATGGGCAGTTTTAGCTACGATTTAGGCCGCAGAATTGAATCCCTGCCGATAACGGCCAAGCAAGACATACAACTGCCAGAGATGAACATCGGTTTTTACGACTGGGCGTTAGTTTATGATTACCAAGCCCAGTGTTGGTATTTACTGCACTACTTAGGTGAAGCGGCCCTCGATATCGAATTGAATAAAATTCAAGCTAAAATAGCTAAAAAGCCCAATACAGCTGCATTCATGCTCACTAGCCCATGGGCGGCACAGATGGACAAAAGCCAATACACCGGCAAATTTGAGGCGGTACAAGCCTATTTGCACAGCGGCGATTGCTATCAAATAAATTTAACCCAAAGATTCGAAGCCCATTATCAAGGCGATGAATGGTCGGCCTATTGCCAACTTCGTCATGCCAATAAAGCGCCCTTCTCGGCCTTTATGCGTCTGCCACATAATGCCATTTTATCGATTTCACCCGAGCGCTTTATTCAGCTTCGCGATGACGATATTCAGACTAAACCCATTAAAGGCACGCTGCCGCGCCATGTTGATCCCGCGCTTGACGCTAAGGCCGCCAATACTCTGGCAAACTCGCCAAAGGATCGCGCCGAAAATGTCATGATTGTCGATTTGCTGCGTAATGATATCGGCAAAGTGGCGGCATCAGGCTCGGTACATGTACCGCATCTGTTTGAGATTGAAAGTTTTCCTGCGGTGCATCACTTAGTTAGTACAGTGACGGCCAAGCTTGATGCCAAGTACAGCGCCAGCGATTTGCTGCGCGCGGCGTTCCCAGGCGGCTCAATCACCGGCGCACCAAAAATTCGTGCCATGGAAATTATCGAAGAGCTCGAACCTTCACGGCGCAGTCTGTACTGTGGCTCTATGGGTTATATCAGCCAAGATGGTCAAATGGATACCAGTATCACTATTCGCACTATTGTGGCTGAGCAGGGGAAACTCTATTGCTGGGCGGGCGGCGGCATAGTGGCGGATTCTGAAGTGAATGCCGAGTACCAAGAAACCTTTGATAAGATCAGCCGAATTTTGCCTTTACTTGGCGCAGAGCCGCAAAAGCCGTAAGCTTTACTACTAAACAGTCACGGAAATCTCGATGGATCAAGCGGAATTTAGACTCAGATTTAATCTGCACCCTCTGGCGCTGCAAGATCCGGCGGCCTTCCCACACCTTGGACTGCGCAAAGCTGCGGTGTTGATCCCACTGCAGGATATCAACGGTGAACTGAATCTGATTTTAACCCAAAGACCGATGCACCTTCGCGCCCATCCGGGGCAGATCAGTTTCCCCGGTGGTAAAATTGAACCCCATGATGTCGATGCAATTGCGGCTGCGCTAAGGGAAGCTGAAGAAGAAATTGGACTCTCAAGGCATAATGTCGAGGTGGTGGGCACGTTTCCTGCACACAATACTTTTACCGGGTTTGAAATCACCCCCGTGGTAGGCATTATCAAGCAAGCATTTGATTGGAAACTCGATCCAGGTGAAGTTGCAGATTGCTTTACTGTGCCATTAAGCTTTTTTATTGAGCCGAGCCATCGTCACCAAAAACGCTTTTTACGCCAAGGGCGCTACTACAGCGTGCATTTTATTCCCTACCAACAACGCTTTATCTGGGGCGCAACCGCCGCCATTATCGACCATTTGTGCCGCCAGTTAAGCATTCCTGCCGATATTCTCTGACTTCATTTGCCATCGCTAAACCGCCACAAGCCAACTGGCGCACTTAAACCACCAAATGAATATACAAACCGGCGACAATCGAGGTTAACAGCAACATGGGAATGTTAAACCAATAGCCCATGCGACTGTGCTGGGCGACATAAAAATTAAACGCTAAACTGACCAAACTAATGCCGCCACAGGCCCAAATCAAATACTGCAATAACTGGGTTTCATGTGGATCCCAATGAACTCTAAATGTCGCACCGCGGCTTAAATAATCGCCAACTTCGCGATCGGGTCTCGCGTCACCAAACACTAATAGCGCATAGACGGCAATTGCCCAGCCTAAAATGGATAAGGCCGCAAGGATAATTTGAAATATTCTAGTCTTGCTCATACCGCCTCCCGCCGTTTAACTCACTATATCGCCCAATATCGATATTATTAACCTCAGGATACCTTTTTCAGCTTGAGAAAAGCCACCAGCAAGGTAATATAAACCTCCAAAATTTTCATATAAAACGTTTCGTTGGAGAATTAAGCAACAATGAGCATCGCATCTGTCGCATCTGTATTTAAAGGTGAGCACGCCGTCGGTTCTAAAGTCACAGTGCGTGGCTGGGTCAGAACCCGTCGTGACTCTAAAGCCGGCATCTCTTTTTTAGCTGTTTATGACGGCTCTTGCTTTAATCCTATCCAAGGCGTCGTGCCCAATAGCTTAGATAATTACGACAACGAAGTGTTAAAGCTGACTGCGGGTTGTTCTGTTGTGATGACAGGCGACGTGGTGGAATCTCCAGGCGCAGGCCAAGCATTTGAACTGCAAGTGACTGAACTTGAAGTCGCTGGCTGGGTTGATGATCCAGACACTTACCCAATGGCCGCTAAGCGTCACTCAATTGAACATTTACGCGAATTAGCGCACTTACGCCCACGTACTAACATTATTGGTGCCGTTGCCCGCGTGCGTAACTGTCTATCCCAAGCGATTCATCGCTTCTACCACGAAGAAGGCTTTATTTGGGTATCTACCCCACTGATTACTGCATCAGATTGTGAAGGTGCCGGTGAGATGTTCCGCGTATCGACCTTAGATATGGAAAATCTGCCGCGTACTGAAGCGGGTAAAGTCGATTACGATAAAGATTTCTTCGGTAAAGAAGCTTTCCTGACCGTATCAGGCCAGTTGAATGCTGAAACCTACGCCTGTGCACTTTCAAAAGTGTACACCTTTGGCCCGACTTTCCGTGCTGAAAACTCAAACACTAGCCGCCACTTAGCGGAATTCTGGATGGTTGAGCCTGAAGTCGCCTTCGCTAACTTAAACGACATAGCTGGCCTTGCCGAAGCTATGTTGAAATACGCATTCAATGCCGTATTGACTGAGCGTATGGACGATTTAACTTTCTTCGCCCAGCACGTTGATAAGACAGTGATCGACCGTCTGCAATCTTTCGTTTCAAGCGATTTTGCTCAAGTGGATTACACAGATGCGGTTGAAATTCTGCAAAACTGTGGCAGAACCTTCGAGTTCCCTGTGTCTTGGGGTATCGACTTATCTTCTGAGCACGAGCGTTACTTAGCCGAAGAGCACTTCAAAGCCCCTGTGGTCGTGAAGAACTATCCAAAAGATATCAAGGCCTTCTACATGCGTTTAAACGATGACGGTAAAACCGTTGCCGCGATGGACGTGTTAGCCCCTGGAATCGGTGAGATTATCGGTGGCTCTCAACGTGAAGAGCGTTTAGACGTGCTGGATATGCGTTTAGCCGAAATGGATCTAAACCAAGAAGATTACTGGTGGTACCGTGATATGCGCCGTTATGGCACAGTGCCACATGCTGGTTTTGGACTAGGGTTTGAGCGTTTAGTGTCTTACGTGACGGGCGTGAACAACATTCGTGATGTTATCCCATTCCCACGTGCACCGCGTACTGCGAACTTCTAATATCCCTTAACTTGGGACTGCATTGCTAAGGCATCTCTATTAAACCTTAGCAAAACGAAAGGAGCTGACTATTCAGCTCCTTTTTTGTTTCTGCGCTTTTGCTAACATGCTGGACTCATGCTATGAGCAGTTATCATGACCTTACTAACATCATGCGGCGAAACAGCCACTCATTCGCAGATACTCATCCGCTAGAGACTAATTCGCAGAGTTAAGCGCCTGCGTGATATATTCCGCCACGTGTTTGGCTGCGATTTCATCCATTGAGGTTAACTTGATATGGCGGCGAAATTTGCCACTGCCTTCGAGCACCTTGTGTGGATCGCTAAAGTTTGCGCCCAAACTAAACTCCAATGACACATGCTGCTTATAGGCAAACACCCCACCAAAAGCGCTCTTCGCGCTAAAGAGTATTCCGCCGTATTTAACAGTTTCAGAGATGTCGAGCGAGGATACGGCGGCAGTGGATTTAACGGTTTGGCGCACGCCCTGCACGATTTCAAGCAGGCTCGGGCTCATAAAACCAATGTCTTCTAAGAGTTTTTCAAGTTGTTCATTCATCATCGCCTCCTGCGTAATGGCATTTTCCATAGCGGTCTTTTCATACTGACCTCTATCATACAATAACGATTCTCTGTCGATTGTATCCTGAGCCGTGAAGTGAATAAAACGCCATTAGCTGCTCGGTAACACAATTAATTGATTAGACCTTAATTCAGCATACCAAGTACGGCTTTAGGTCACTATGCCACGGTGCCATTACAATCAATAAAAAGGCCAAGCATCACTATGCTTGGCCTTTGGCTGGAGATGGCTAATAAACATTTAGCCGCACTAAGTCACACTTACTAACACTAACCAACGCTAAGTTAAACGAGACTAAACTACACAAAACTAAGTCACGATTAAACAAAACAAAGTCGCGCTAAGCAACACGGGGAACGATTCAGCTTAAAATCCCTTCACACCTTCCATATCAGGGAGATGGTGAGCAATCCCTTTGTGGCAGTCGATACAGGTCTTTTCGCCGCTCGCCAGTGACGTTGAGTGCATCTGTGACGCTCTAGGTGACTGGCGGGTAAAATCCATATAAGTGAAGTTATGGCAATTACGGCACTCGAGCGAGTCATTGGCTTTTAATCTTTCCCATTCATGTTCAGCTAACTCACGCCGTTTACTTTCAAACTTTTCTCGGGTGTTAATCGTGCCGAAAACCTTACCCCACACTTCCTTAGATGCCTGCATCTTACGGGCGATCTTATCTGTCCAGTTATGTGGTACATGGCAATCTGGGCAGGTTGCCCGCACACCACTGCGGTTAGTGAAATGAATCGTTGTCTGTAACTCTTGATAGACGTTATTTTCCATCTCATGGCAACCGATACAGAAGGCTTCCTTGTTGGTAGCTTCAAGGGCAGTGTTAAAGCCGCCCCAAAAAATCACCCCAGCCACAAAGCCACCTAAGGTCAAAAAACCTAAACTGTAATGCACACTCGGACGATTGAGTACCTGCCAGATTTTTTTCAGTTTATCTAACATGCTAACTCCTAGTGTTTTTTCTGTTCAGCGTTGGTTTTGATCAGATGTTCCATGTCTACAAAGTCGTTTTCGACCAGTAATTTGGCATCTAACTGCGGCACATGACACTGAGTACAGAAATATCGACGCGGCGATAATTCGGCTAAGAAGTTATTATCCCTGTCCATATAGTGCGTGACACTGACCATAGGCGCTTGGGAATCCCCGATGCGACTGCGAGCATGACAAGCCATACATTTATTCACTTTAAGATCGAGCTGATAGCCGTCAATTTTGTGCGGGATCACGGGCGGCTGCATGGGATAGTTACGCACTTCCTTCACATCGGTATTACGCACGTTTTGCATCGCTGGCGGCGTCGGCTCGATATTGATAGGCGCTTGGCGCAGGGTATCAATTTTATCTTCGGGAATACTGGCGGCAGATACACTTGTCATCATTAATGCGCCAAAGGCCAGTAAACCGATCGCTGAAACTAATTGTAGAGTTTTCATCGTGTTCTCCTTAAACCTTGACGATCTTCACCGCACATTTTTTAAAGTCAGTTTGTTTTGACAAGGGATCTGTCGCATCTAAGGTGACTTTATTAATGAGCTGGCTAGCATCGAACCAAGGCACAAACACTAAGCCCACAGGCGGTTTGTTACGGCCACGGGTTTCAACTCGGGTCTTAATTTCACCACGGCGTGACACCACACGAATTTCATCGCCACGGCGTAGACCGCGCTTCTTGGCATCTTCTGGATGCATAAAACACACAGCATCAGGGAAAGCGCGATAAAGCTCAGGCACACGTTGGGTCATAGACCCCGAATGCCAATGTTCCAGCACTCGGCCCGTCGATAACCAGATATCGTATTCTTCGTCTGGCGACTCGGCGGCGGGCTCATAGGGCAGCGCAAAAATCACCGCACGGCCATCGGGATGACCATAAAACTCAAAGCCTGTCCCCGCTTTCACATAAGGATCGCTCCCCTCGCGGAAACGCCACTTGGTTTCCTTGCCATCGACCACAGGCCAACGCAGACCATGGGCCTCGTGATAGGCATCAAACGGCGCTAAATCATGGCCATGACCACGGCCAAAGGAGGCGTACTCTTCAAACAGACCTTTTTGCACATAGAAGCCAAAATGTTTCGCTTCATCGTTCAGATACTTAGGATCGGCATCGGCCAACGGAAACTTATCGACATGGCCATTTTGATACAGGACTTCGAAAAGCGTTTTACCTTTGAACTCAGGGTTCGCCGCTAATACATCCTTGGGCCACACTTCATCTGTGGTGAAACGTTTCGCAAATTCCATCAACTGCCACAGATCCGAATGCGATTCGCCCGGCGCTTGCACCATTTGATGCCAGAACTGAGTACGGCGCTCGGCGTTACCGTAAGCGCCCTCTTTTTCAACCCACATCGCAGTGGGCAAAATCAGATCGGCAGCTTGGGTGGTGACTGTAGGATAAGCATCGGACACCACGATAAAGTTTTCAGGATTACGATAGCCCGGCAACCCTTCTTCGTTGATGTTCGGACCCGCCTGCATATTGTTATTCACTTGCACCCAATAGCAGTTCAAGTCACCGTCTTTAAGTCGGCGGTTTTGCTCAACGGCGTGATAACCGGGTTTGGGCGGAATGATACCGCTTGGAATTTTCCACGTTTCTTCGGCGCGTTTTCTATGCTCGGGATTGGTCACCACCATGTCGGCGGGTAGACGATGGGAGAAAGTCCCGACTTCACGTGCCGTGCCGCAGGCCGATGGCTGACCGGTCAGCGAAAATGGGCTGTTACCTGGGGTTGAAATCTTACCTGTTAACAAATGGATGTTGTAAATCAGGTTATTACACCAGACACCACGGGTATGTTGGTTAAATCCCATGGTCCAGAACGACGTCACTTTGACATTCGGATCGGCATATAGCTTAGCCAATTCGATCAGTTTATCTTCTGGCACCCCAGACAGTTTACTGACTTTCTCGACTGTGTATTCGGCGACAAAGGCTTTGAAGGCTTCAAAATCAATTGCCGTTGAATCCCCTGCGGTTTTCACATTTTTAGCTTTTTGCTCAAGGGGATGAGTCGGACGTAAACCGTAACCGATATCAGTCGTGCCTTGGCGGAAATTCACGTGTTTTTTAACGAAATCCCAGTTCACTTTATCGTTTTGAATAATGTAGTTGGCAATAAAGTTCAACATGGCCAAATCCGTTTGCGGCGTGAACACTATCGGAATATCCGCCAGATCGAAGGAGCGATTCTGAAAAGTCGATAACACAGCCACTTTGACATGGGGTTCACTCAAGCGTCTGTCAGTCACTCGGCTCCACAGGATCGGGTGCATCTCGGCCATGTTAGAGCCCCAAAGCACAAAGGCATCGGCGGCTTCCATATCGTCATAGCAGCCCATTGGCTCATCGATACCGAAAGTGCGCATAAAACCGACCACGGCCGACGCCATACAATGACGCGCATTAGGGTCGATATTGTTAGAGCCAAAGCCCGCCTTCATCAACTTAACGGCGGCGTAACCTTCCCACACAGTCCATTGGCCCGAACCAAACATGCCTACAGCGGTTGGGCCCTTAGCTTTAATGGTTTCTTTCCACTTTTGCGCCATGATGTCGAAGGCGCTGTCCCAGCTTATCGGCGAAAACTCGCCGTGCTTGTCGTATTTACCATCCGTCATTCGCAGCATGGGCGTGGTAAGACGATCGCTGCCGTACATGATTTTCGACAGGAAATAACCCTTGATACAGTTAAGTCCACGGTTCACTTCACTGTTGGCATCGCCGTGGGTGGCCACCACTTTGCCATCACGGGTGGCAACAATCACAGAGCAGCCCGTACCGCAGAAACGGCAAGGCGCCTTGTTCCACTCTAATTTGGTTTGTTCTGAGCTGGTTATCAGGTTACTTGCGCCAGCGGGCAAAGCTAAACCTGCGGCCCCTGCAGCGGCAATCACGGCATTGGCCTTAATAAAATCACGTCTGTTCATATTCATTCTTCACCCTCTTCGAGCGTTTCACTCTGGTGGTAAACCATAGTGGCGGATAACACACCCGGAATGGCATTGATCGCTTCTATGCAGTCCATCAAGGCGCGCTGAGTCTCACCTTCGATAACCACGACCAATTTCACTTCGTTGTTGACGGAAAGTTCGGCATTTTCAATGGTCATGATCTCTTGTCTAACATCTGCCATTTTCTGCGGTAAGACCTGCACCACTAAACTGGTGATATGGAGTTCTTTGCTCATCCGACATTCCACTCTTCGTCTAATATTTGATAATAAAGCGATTAACCCGCTCCCGGCGGTCCAGTCAGGATCTGACTAAACCAAATTGCAAAGCCCAAGCCACTGACCAGCAGCACGGACAATAACGGTGCGAGAAATACGGTTAAAAAGATAAAAATTTTCAGTTCTAAGGATTTTTCTTCTGCGGTGCTAGCACTCATGCATCCTCCAAGAGGTGTGTTCCTGCCATTTTTCCGCGCTGGAACAAGCGTCAGCGGCAGGTTTTATGTATATCCGTTGCATCTTTAACTCACTCAAACATCATACCTTTTAGTTGTTAACAAACTGTATACCTCCAAATTGGTAAAGCTGATGATGCTTGATCCAGATCATCAATTTGGCGATAGATTTAACTAGCTCATGGTTTGTAAACGATTTATTAGATTGTGATGAGGTGAATTCGGACAAAGAAGTTATTAAGGTGTGGCTAAAACATGGTCAAAGATCAGTTTTTTAGCAAGGTGAATGCTTAAAATTAGCGCTAAATATCTCCAAAGGAGTAAAGCAAACTGATTAGGGCGTGTTGACGTTTCGAGATTAAATGTTGTTTGCTCAGCTAAGTTAGTGATCGCAAAACGAGAATGACTAAAACCACAAAATAAAAACGCCGCTAAGTAAGCTTAGCGGCGTAATGAGATAACCAAGAATAACAGCTATTAAGTCGTAATTAATGAATTCACTGACCTCATAATTTTATACTTGTTGGATATGATTCAAAATGCGTTTTTCCGATATCGGATAAGCCGTGCCTAACACCTGCGCAAAACAGGAAACACGGTACTCTTCAATCATCCAGCGTGCCTCGATTAACGCGGGCGGTGTCGGCTGCGATCGCGGCACTTTCGCCAGTTGCGCAGTCAATGCTTCCTGTACCTTGTTAATGCTCTGCATATGCAAACGGTCACGAGTCGGATCGACAGGCAACTTCTCGACACGGATTTCAATTGCCTTTAAGTAACGCGCCACATCGGCTAAACGGTTCCAGCCACAGGCCTCGACAAACCCTTTAAACACTAACTTGTCTAATTGGCTTTGAATATCACTCATAGCAAAAGCAATATCTAAGCTAATTTTGCCCTTGAGACGCTTTTTAATGCTCTGGTATAAGGTCAAAATCTGCTCAACCTTCAGGGCGATTTGCTCGGCTGTCGGGTTGAGCTCTTGGCGAACCCAGTCCTTTGCCTGCTCAAATTGGGCTTGATTACGCACATCGAGGGCTTTTTCATCCAACAACTGCTGCACAGCGGCGGCAATAATGTCATCAATCAAGATTTGCACTTGACCAAAGGGATTGAAATACATCGCCAATTTCGCCTTATTTGGCAAAGCTTGCTGCAAATGTTTTACCGGTGATGGAATGTTTAACAGCAATAAGCGCCTTAGACCTTGGCGATGGGCATCTAAGGCTTCAAACTCATCATCAAATAATTTGATCGCAACGCTGTCTTTTTTATCGATCAGCGCCGGAAACGCCCGTACTTGGTAATTGCCTTTTTGCTGCTGATATTGCTGCGGCAAATCACCAAAGGACCACTCGGTTAACGCTTCTTGCTCTATACCTTTATCCGCCACCTGACGAATGGCCTTCGCCACCACGCCTTGTAACTCGGCTTTTAAGGTATCGAGCACCCGACCTTCGGCCACTAAGTTGTGTTTATCGTCTTCGATTTTAAAGTTCATCTGCAAATGCGCGGGCAGTTGCGTTAAATCAAAATCCTCCGGCGAGATGCGCGTGCCACTCATGCGCAGCAATTGCTTGCACATAGCCTCAAGCAAACTGGCACTAAAAGGCACCATGGCCTGCACACAAGCGCGGGCATAGTCAGGCGCGGGCACAAAGTTACGTCGTAAACTCTTAGGCAAAGATTTGATCAGCGCGATGCACTTTTCTTCCCTCAACCCCGCCACTAGCCAATCAAAATCGCTATCGTCGATTTGATTGAGCAGCGCCACCGGAATGTGCACCGACACACCGTCATCCGCCGCCGCAGGTTCAAAGTGATAACTCAGCTGCAGGCGCAAATTGCCCTTGTGCCAAGTATCGGGGAAATCCAAGGTCGAAATATGGTCGGCATTGCGCTGCATTAACAGTGCTTTGCTGAAATCCAGTAAATCCGGTTGCTCGCGCTTGGCCTTCTTCCACCAGCCAAAAAACAGCTGGGCGTTGTAAATCCCTTGCGGGATCCGCGGCTCGTAAAAATCCACCAACACTTGCTCGTCCACCAAAATATCGCGGCGACGGGATTTATGCTCCAGCGATTCAATGTCTTCGAGCAACTTTTGGTTAGCGACAAAAAACGCTTCTTGGGTCTGTAACTGCCCTTCTGCCAAGGCGCTGCGGATAAAAATCTCACGCGCTTCAACGGGATCGATGGGGCCGTATTGCACCTTGCGACGGTGTACAACCGTCAAGCCGTAGAGCACTTGATTCTCAAGGGCGATAACGCTGCCAGGTTTTGCCTCAAAATGGGGCTCAACATAGCTTTTCTTGATCAAATGCGCCGCTAAGGGCTCTAGCCATTCGGGTTCGATTTTGGCGCAGCAGCGAGCAAATAGACGCGATGTTTCGGTAAGCTCAGCCGCCATAATCCACTTAGGGCCTTTTTTGGCGAGCGGCGAACCGGGAAACACAAAAAACTTACGATTACGCGCACCTAAGTACTCGTTATTGTTATCTTTAAAACCAACATGGCTCAACAATCCCGACAACAACGCACGGTGCAAGCTGTCGTAATTAGCTGGCGTATCGTTTAAACGCCACTTTAAATCGTGCACGGCTTGTTTAAGCTGAGTGTATAAGTCCTGCCACTCGCGCACGCGCAAATAGGCTAAATATTCATCGCGGCACTTTTTACGGAACTGGCTAGCAGATAACTCTTTTTGCTGATCTTTTAAGTGCTGCCACAGATTTATCCAGCTAACAAAATCAGAACTGGGATCAGCAAAACGGCGATGGGCTTCATCACTGGCTTGCTTCTTCTCCATCGGTCGCTCGCGGGGATCTTGAATCGATAAGCCCGCGGCAATCACTAGCACTTCGTTCAAACAACCTAACTGCTGACTCTCTACCACCATACGCGCCAAACGCGGATCCACAGGAATTTGCGCCAAGTTGCGCCCAAGTGGCGTCAACACTAGCTTGCCATGTTTGCTCTCAACCGCTTGTAATTCTTCGAGCAGCAAGAAACCATCGCGGATATGGCGGGGATCGGGTGGCTCGATAAAGGGGAAACCGGCGATATCACCTAGGCCGATGGCGAGCATCTGCAAAATGACCGAAGCCAAGTTAGTACGCAGAATCTCAGGATCGGTAAACGCCGGACGATTATTAAAATCCGCCTCATCGTACAAACGAATACAGATACCCGGTCCCACACGGCCACAACGGCCTTGGCGCTGATTGGCGCTCGCCTGTGAGATAGGTTCAATCGGTAAGCGTTGCACCTTAGTGCGATAGCTGTAGCGGCTGATACGCGCCGTACCTGGGTCGATAACGTAGCGAATGCCCGGCACAGTCAGCGAGGTTTCAGCTACGTTGGTCGCTAGTACAATCCGCCGACCTCTGTGGCTACTGAAGACTTTAGATTGCTCGCCATAGGATAAACGCGCGTACAACGGCAAAATTTCGGTATCGCGGTAATTACGCCGACTCAATTGCTCGGCCGTATCGCGAATTTCCCGCTCGCCATTCATAAAGATCAGAATGTCGCCCAGCCCTTCGGCTACCAGTTCATCGACGGCGGCAAAAATGCCTTCGATTTGATCTAAATCGGCATCGCTATCTTGCACTAAGGGGCGGTAGCGGGTTTCGACCGGAAAGGTACGGCCCGATACTTCGATAATAGGCGCATTGTTGAAATGCTTAGAAAAACGCTCAACGTCTATGGTCGCCGACGTGATAATAACTTTAAGATCGGGGCGTTTTTTGAGAATTTGTTTGAGGTAGCCCAGAATAAAATCGATGTTGAGGCTGCGCTCGTGGGCCTCATCTATGATGATGGTATCGTATTGATCAAGATTGCGATCTGAGGTTAATTCTGCCAGTAAAATACCGTCGGTCATCAACTTAATATAAGAGTCACTCTTAAGCGCATCGGCAAAACGCACTTTAAAGCCGACCACTTCACCGAGCGGACTTTGTAATTCTTCTGCGACTCGGCTCGCCACGCTGCGGGCAGCTAAGCGTCTTGGCTGGGTGTGGCCAATCATGCCACGGCAACCTAAGCCGAGTTCTAAACAAATTTTGGGGAGCTGAGTCGTTTTACCCGAGCCCGTTTCGCCAGCAATGATCACCACTTGATTGCCCGCAATCGCGCGCGCAATGTCATCGCGCATCAAAGAAACGGGCAGGTTTTCAGGATAGTGGATTTTAGGGCGAGCGTTACGGCGCTGCTCAACCTTCTCAAACGCCGCCTGCGCTTGCTCACTCAGCTGGGCTAAGACTTGGGTCTTTTTATCTGAGTCGGCTTCTTTATTGAGCTTAAATAAACGACGACGGATCCTAGACGCATCAGCCTGATAACAAAGATTAAGAAAGGCGTTCGATAGCGGATGTTTGTCTGAGTTCAAATCCAAATTCCATTGCTAGCATCAAAAACGGCGATCCTAGCAAGGAAAGTGGCGTAATGGTATTGCTAATTTACTCTGCACTCAGTATATGGCGTGTCAGTTTCGCACTAGCTCGACTTAGATTAAACCGGTGACAGATAACATTGTTGCATATAGATATTCATGGCTTTGAGCACATTGGTGCGATTTATCGTGCCAATCACTTTACCGTGTTCAACTACAGGATAAACCTTAGGTTTAGGCCCGAGCATTTGTTCAGCGAGTTGCAAAATACTGTCATCAGGCCCGACAAACAGTACTTCAGTACGCATACAATCCTTCACCACTGAGGTCATATCGCAGTGATAGCTACTTTTGATCATCACAGCCAGACAATCCTGCTGGGATAAAAAGCCCACCAAATCGCCCGCCTCATCAACCACAGCGGCGCCCATTTTATTATTATCTAACAGCTTTTCGACTGCGGTCGCCAGCGACATATTCGCGCGCAGTAACACGGGCTGACGATCCATATGGTCACGAATCTTAATTAAGTCCATAGTCTTCCCCTCGAATTAACCCTACGTTTGAAGTCTAGTCAAAATATCGGCAAGGATGTGCGATTTATATCGATTGCACTTATCGAGTATATAAACCGAATGTCAAAAAGCGCTGACAGAATAAAAATAAACAGCAAACGGATACACAGCACGACGAAATAATTAATGTCTCGTTAAGTGCTAGACGAAGCTGCTGATCCGGCGAACTTGGCGGCGTCTTGTACGGCTTGCAAGTCCTCTTCGATATCAAGCACTTTTTGTGAACGCTTAAGCGCCAATCGACCGTGGTACTCGGCCGCCGCGCGTATTTCCCCGTCACCACTGGATGCTAACGATTCAAGCGCTTTTTGTAGCCGTACAGCGACTTCCACCACTCCCGCGCCGTCTCTGGCTATCGCGGTAAACGCATCATCAAACATGTCCTGTACACAAACGTGAGGAACTTCAATGCGATCGCACTCTGGCGCGGGTTTATCATCATCTGCCGCGGGTTCACCCCATAGGGTAAACAGCCGTACCAGCGTGCCTATGATGCAAATGGCCGTACCAGGGTCATTGACCGCGGGTGATAAAGCGCGACCAGCGATTTCCGACAGTACCACTAGACCAAATCGCGGATCGTCGTCAAACAGACGGGTATCACCAATCTGGAATGACTCGACAACACAAGTGCAATCAATCTCAGTCTGCTCCGCACCATCGGCACTAATGTATGCCAATGGTCGATTGGGTGTGGCGAACGTGCCCGGCAGAGCTGCGATTACGACTCGCACCTCGTTTTTCTCGGCCCAGCTTTGCATCGCGGCAATATTAATGTATTGAACATAACCGACGTTAGCCGCATACACGGCTCGTCCACGCGCTTGATGACGCACAGAAACGCCGCCAAGATGTGGGGTTTTGTGTCGCCGTCTTAGTGCATCGGCAGTCGCCTTTTCAACTTTCTCGATTGTGGTTGCCATGCGGCCAAGACGGGCGATGCGATCCACCCAACGAACAAAGGTAAAGATCACCATGCCAAAGATAAACGCGGTCAACAGGAAGAGGATAAACAGACCTGCGGTTTGAAAGTAATCATTTTTGACTGAGGTGAGTGCCACAATACTGAAGATAAATGCCCCAACAAAGGTCGATAGCGCATTTTGAGAGGCATCATCGGCGACAACTAAAATAAATGAACGTGGTGTTGCCGTGTTCGCCGCCGAAGCATAGGCAGAGACCATAGAACCCACGGAAAAAGTAGCCATAACCAACATGCTGGAAGCCATAACGGATAACAGCGCCTCGATGGAGGCCGATGACACCTTAGGTACAATCTCAACGAGTTCAGTGCCATCGGCCAATTTTGCGACAAAAGCGACTGCAATCGAGAGTAGGCAAACGAGCAGAGGTTTCACCCAAAGTCGATGGCGAAATCGATTGAGGAAAACTCTGACGCGGTCGGTTAACACGGTAGAGATCATGTCAATATCCTTATACGTTGAGTGCAACTTCATGCTGACGCGATGAGCTCGCTGGATACAAACTGCAACTTTGACTGTGTGTTAAGTGCAGCTTTGAGTTTGATGATTGTAGGTCTGATGAAATTAAACAAAGCTATATACGCACATGGCATTGATTAATTGTAATAGCTCAAACCTATCAGCTTCTTATTCAGTCTTAAAGTAAAAAACCGTTAGCAAAAAGCGAGTGCCACTTTCGCAGCACTCGCTTTTTAAGGTTTCTGAGCCATGTTTCTGTGAGATATTTCTAAGCTATTTTTACATCAACTTGTAAACAATCTTGTAAGCAATGTCAGGCACGAACCTACAGCTTCTACAATTCAAGTTATTGGTCTTGCCAAATCAGCACTTGGGCGGGTTCGCCATTGCTACGGGTAGCGCGGTACATGCCTTCGGTATTAAATGGCGTAGCGATATTACCGCGCTGATCGACAGCAATCACGCCACCTGAACCGCCAGCAGTAATAAGCCGCTGATTGATCACTTCATCGGCGGCTTGAATAATGGATTTCTGCTGGTATTTCACCTTAGCACAAATGTCCCCTGCTACTTGATAGCGAATAAAGAACTCACCGTGTCCGGTTGCCGATACGGCGCACACCCCATTTTCAGCATAGGTGCCGGCACCAATCACAGGAGAATCACCAATGCGACCGAAGCGTTTTGCCGTCATGCCGCCAGTTGAGGTACCAGCTGCTAAGTTGCCATTTTTATCTAAGGCGACGGCGCCTACGGTACCAAATTTGTAATCGAGATCTTGCATCTCAACACTTGCGACTTGCTCTGATTTAGCCGCAGCTTGCAGTTTTTGCCGAGCATCGAGTAATTGCTGATAACGCTCGTCAGTATCAAAATGACTGTTCGGCACTAAGCTAAAGCCTTGAGTCAGTGCAAATTCTTCTGCGCCTGCGCCCGATAGCATCACGTGCTCAGATTTATTCATCACGGCTAAAGCAAGATCTATGGGGTTGGCGATATGGCGTACTCCAGCGACAGCGCCTGCATTCATGGTTTTGCCATCCATAATGGAGGCATCTAATTCATGTCCGCCGTCATAGGTGTACACCGCGCCTATACCTGCATTAAACAGAGCACTATTTTCGAGGATATTAATGGCTGTTTGAACTGCCACTAAGCTGTCACCGCCCTCCTCTAAGACTTTTGAGCCTTTATCGACCGCTTCCTTTAACTTATCTTTGTAGGCTTGGCGTTGTTCAGGGGTGAGATTAGCCTTAGAAATCGTGCCAGCGCCGCCGTGGATCGCAATAGCGAACGGTTTGTCATTGGCCAAGGTGTTGTGTGACATAAAAAGTAGACCCGAGATAATTAAACTAAAGGTGGCTAATTTTGTTTTCATTCTTTACATCCCCTTAAAAAGTAGCATCCTTTGTACCCATTTCATCGTGTAATTTCAATCATCTCCTTGCCTGTTGGTTTTATTCTGGCGACAATGATGCCACATCACAGGGACTATAAAGTGCAGCCATTTTTGCAAATCACCTCACATTATTTTCGTTTTTGCTTATTTCTGAGTCTGATTTCAGTCACATCCGTCGCTGCGGCGGCAGATGAATTTATTAAATTGTCTGTCTCAGGCGTGAATGAAGCTCTGCAACGTAACATAGTTGCGCACTTAGGCACCTTACCCGAGTCCGAGGTGCAGCGTCGTGCCTTTCTGTTTAATGTCGAAGACAATGTCAGCACAGCCTTAGAATCCATGGGTTACTACCATGGTGAAGTGGAAGAAAAACTGACGGAACATGATAAGGGCCCTTGGGAGCTGAAACTGGAGATCACTGCTGGCGAACCGACCATAGTGCAATGGGTCGATATTAACTTCAGTGGTGAAATGCTTGATGATCGCGCCTTCGATCAATGGCTGGCTAAGGTCAACCTAAAGCCTGGCGATGTGCTAAACCACGGTGTATATAGCGACGTCAAATCGCAGCTGGTCACCTTAGCTTTAGCCCGAGGTTACTTCGATGGTGAATTTACGGAATCACAGATTAAAGTTAACCGCGACATTAATACCGCGCAGGTAAGTTTACATTTTGACTCTGGTAAACGTTATAAATTTGGCCAAGTCAGCTTCGAAGGCCATAGTTTAGAACCTGAAATCTTAGAAGATCTTATCCCTTTTAAGGCAGGTGCTTCATATTCAACCCGCCGTGTGAGCGCGCTGAATCGCCAATTATTAGATACGGGCTATTTCGCCAATATCAAAGTGATCCCTCAAATCGACGGTGTCGAAGACAGTCATATTCCGGTGCTGGTCGAATTAACCCCTAAGGCAAGCCACGCCATTGAGCTCGGTTTTGGTGGTGATATTGGTAAGACAGACCAAGCTTTCGACCCAAGGGTGCGTGTCACTTGGCGCACGCCACAAATCAATAAATACGGTCATTCACAGGAAACCAGCCTCGAATGGTCACCGGATAGACCTAAGTTATTAACCACTTATACTATCCCCTTGACACATCCCTTAGATGATCAATTAAAAATCCGCGTCGGTTTACTGCGGGATAAATACGGTGTGACCCAAGTGTATGACGCCGAGAATCGCGATTTTAGTAACACAGGTCAGCTTGAATCGACTAAATACCTTATTGGACTATTGCGCCAACAAAGACTCGAAAATCAGTGGCTAATGAATTATTCACTTGAGGCTATTCGCGAAGAATACACCCAGTCTGATGTCGATTATATGCCGTCGTTTTATCTGGCTGGGATCAACTTTTCGCGAACAACGCGGGGTGATAATTCACTCGATCCTAAGTCTGGTTTCAGGCAGATTTACAGCCTAGATTATGCCGATCCCAATTTAGGCTCAGAAACCCGCTTAGCACGCCTTCAAGCCAAATTTAAGTGGATTGATACCTTCTTCGACAATCACAGGATTGTTGCGCGTATCGATTTAGCCGCCAACTTAGCCAACGAGAATGATCTGGCTTCTATCCCGCCTTCGCTGCGCTATTTTGCCGGTGGTGATCAAAGTGTACGGGGTTATGGTTATCAAGAATTGGGTCCCTATTTAGATTATGTCGCAGATGATGGCAAAACCAATCGCGAGGTCATAGGTGGCCGCTATTTAATGGTCGGCAGTTTAGAATATCAATATTATGTGACCCCCACTTGGCGGGTCGGTACCTTTATCGATGCGGGTAACGCCTTCGATAATAATCAATTTGAACCTGTTGTCTCTGTCGGTGGCGGTATCCATTGGATCTCCCCCATTGGCCCAATCAAACTGGATTTAGGGGTTGGATTGAAAGAAACCGATACCATTGAAAGATCATGGCGAATTCACCTGACCATGGGGACAGATCTATGAGCCAGCCCCCAGAGCATAATAAGCCAACAGAGCAAGACACCGTAGACAGCCCTATCACCGAAGTAACTGAAGCCATTACGACCTCTGTCAGCCAATCTGTGTCATTCATCCAAAAACTGTGGTGGCAGTTTAAACTCTGGACTCGGATTATCATCTATGTGCCATTAGGGCTTTTAGTATTAATCGCCCTATTACTCGGCACTGAGTTTGGCTCGCGCATCACAGTGGGCTTAGCCGATCAATTTGTGCCCGATCTTGATCTCACTTACACCTCAGGTTCCATTAATAAAGACTTAGCCCTGTCCCATGCGTCTTGGTCTATGGCGGGCATCAAGGTGCAACTTGAGGATCTGCATTTACTGTGGCAACCCGCCTGTTTACTACAAAAACGTTTGTGCGTGAACGGCTTATCTGCGGCCAAAGTAGATGTGACGATTGATACCTTAGCCCTGTCTGCCGACACAAACGAAGCACCGATAGCGCCGCTCGATGAAGCGCCCAGCGAGCTGCAATTACCCTTTGATATCGTGTTAGATTCTGCTGAACTCAACGCTGTGAATATCCAAGTGGATGAAATGCAATTTGCGGCGAGTCGCCTTAACGCTGAAGCGCAGTGGTTTGCCGAAGGCTTGTCGGTTAAGCAGCTTTCCAGTGAAGGATTGTTTGTGCTGATCCCCACAGCAACCGATACCGCGCAAACGAGCCAAGCAGCGACAACGACGGCTTCTAACGCCGACATAGCCGCGAGTACGACACCCAACGCAGCGGCCAGCACAGCCAGCACAACAGCCAATGCGACGCCTGATCCATCGGCCAACTCGCCGGCAAAAGACAAGCCAGCAAAAGACAATATTGCAGAGTGGGCCCTAGCGCACTTGCCACAAGTGTTTATGCCTTTTCCTGTGACGGTTAATGCCCTCACGCTTGATAACACCACGCTGCAAATCGGCGATCGTAAAGATATCTTTAGCCATGCCGAGCTGCAAGGTCATTTCCGCGAATATCAATTGACCTTAGATCATCTCGCTATCAACCATACAGATGGCAACGCGGATATCACAGGCAGCTTAACGCTCGATAACGATTATCCACTCGATTTAGAAGCCAACCTCACCCTTAATCAATTAGCTGAATTACCTGAGCTGACTCATCAAGTACTAGATGTAAAGCTGAGCCAAAGCTTAGGACAATTGCAGGTGAACGCTGTCGCCAAGGGCGATGCCGACTTCAAGCTAGATGGGCAGATAACGCTTCGCGATCCTAACCTGCCCTACAAGGTAAAACTTGAACAGACACGGCTGCAGTGGCCGCTAAAAAGCCCTGAATACTCAGTCAGCGATGTAGCACTGGAAAGTCAAGGCGATCTCAATCTTCAAGAAGCGAGCCTTAAAGGCCAGCTGACGACGCCGTTCCACAAAGTGCTCGCCATAGACACTAGCCTTCAGCATCAAGATGCGAAGTTAACCATTAATAATCTTGATGCAACGGGCGCGATTGGTCAGGTCAAGCTCACGGGCGAACTCGATTATCAAAAAGCCATTCGCTGGAACGCCAATCTCTGGCTCAATGACGTCAAACTGCAGGAAGTACAACTACCACAAACGGATACGGCGCAAACAGCAACAGGTCTACCGGACAGTTTGATTTCAGGAAAATTACACACTCAAGGCTCATTTGCTGATCCTCGCTGGCAAGTCTCCCTGAACGACACAGAACTCACGGGCACTCTGCAAGGTTATCCCTTCGATATCACAGGGGATATCAATGTGAATGATTCCCTGTATGTCAGTGCTAAGGGGTTGAACGCCAAAGTACTGGGCTCGACTCTGGCACTCAAAGGCGAAGCTAACGCTAATTGGGATCTACAGGGTGAGCTGCAAGTGCCCGACTTCGGTCTCTGGTTGCCTAAGGCCAGCGGCCAATTGCAAGCGCAAATTAATGTCACAGGGGATGAGAAGCACCCACAAGTTGAACTCACCGCCCAACTCGCTGAACTGTTTTATCAAAATATTAAGCTGCGAGAATCCAACTTAAAGGCCTATTACAAGCCGCTAGAACAACATGAATTTGCTATCTCGCTAAAATCGAAAGCCTTACAGATTGCGGATCAGAATTTAGATACTGTGACGCTCGGGGCGAAAGGCACGATTGACGCTCAAAAGCTGACCCTGAATGCCACGGGCGATATTGGCCTTGATACCACAGTGAGTAGTCAATACGATGTTAAAAAGTCACGGCTACGGCTCGATGTTGAACGTTTAAATCTCAATACCCCCGTTGGCCTATGGCAGCTCGACAACGCCATTAATCTCGCTTGGGACCAAAACAAGAATCAGGGCAGCATCACACCGTTTTGTCTCATGAATCCGAACAGCCGTATCTGTCTAAACAGTGAGACGGCCATAGGCAAAAAAGGCAGCGCGCAGGTGAGCTACTCAGGGAATCCGGGGCAGTTACTCGTACCGATATTACCAACGAATATGCGCTGGGATGGTCCGGCCTCGCTGTTAGCCAATTTTGCTTGGGCTGCGGGTCGTAAACCGACAGCCGATGTGGACTTTGATTTTGCTCCTGGCAGTATCATGCTCAAACGGGATAAGAATCGTGAAGTCACCATTAATTACCAACATTTGTCATTGCTGGCGACCTTAGATGCTAAACGGCTGGCAACAGTATTAAATTTTGAATCTGAAGGCGTGGCCAGTTGGCAGAGTGAAATCAACGTCAATGTCACCCCAGACCGCTCGCTCTCTGGTTATGCCAATATCAAGCAAATCAACCTACAACCGCTGGGAGAATTTTTCCCACAACTCAATACGGTACAAGGCTTGCTCACCAGTCAGCTTAACTTTGCGGGCAGTCTAGAAGCGCCGGAAGTGTCGGGAAGCATGGCCTTAACGGAGGGCGCCTTAGCCCTGACGGCAAACCCAACACTCATAGACAAAATTGACCTGTCTATGTCGTTCGCGGGTCAACAAGCCCAGCTCAAAGGCCGCTGGATGATGGGTAATGGCTTGGGCAGGGTAAATGGTCAACTGCAATGGCCCCAAGGTCAATTTAGTGGCGAATTAGCCCTCGAAGGCGATAAGCTCGCCGTGATCCAACCGCCACTGGCTATCCTCGATGTTTCACCCGATATCAATTTAAGCTTCAATAGTAAGCAACTGGCAGTAAAAGGAAAAATTGCAGTCCCTTCTGGTAATATTAAAATTGTGCCATTAGCAGAAGGCGGTATCGCCACCTCAGAGGACGTGGTCTTTGACGATTCCATTGCCGCTATGCAACCTAAAACCAGCCCCTATGCCGTCGTAGCCGATCTGAATATCAGTGTAGGCAACGAGCTCAGGATTGATGGCATGGGCCTCAAGGGTAAGCTGCAAGGAACCTTAAAGCTGCAACAACAAGCGTTCCGCCCACCTTTGCTCTTCGGTAATATCAAGGTCAATCAGGGCAGTTACAAATTTATGGGCCAAACCCTGAAGATCCGTACCGGCGAAGTGCAGTTTGTGGGGCCAACGTCAGTGCCAAACTTAAATATTGAGGCAATACGCGAGATTAAGAGTGAAGACTTAGTCGCGGGTGTGCGCGTTACTGGCACTCCCGCCCGCCCTGTGGTGACCCTGTTCTCTAACCCCGCTAAAGAGCAGGCTGAAATCTTGTCTTACATTATTAAAGGCAGTGGTTTTAACAGTGCCAACAATGAGCAAAATAACTCGTTGATGATGGGCGCGGCCTTAGGTTTAGGCTCGCAGGTGGGCGGCGGCGCAATAAATAATATAGGTAATACCGCGACCGGATTAATAGAAGAGTTTGGTTTCTCTAACGTGCAACTCGACACCAACGATGAAGGCCGTGTGGCGATCAGTGGCTTTATCGGCGAGAACTTGATGGTGAAATACGGGGTAGGCGTGTTTAACCCTGGCTATGAGATGACGGTCAGATATTACCTGCTCTCACAGCTTTATCTCGAAACCGTATCGGGTACTTTAGGGCAATCTCTTGATATCTATTACAACTTTAATATCAAGTAGCAAGGCTAGCGGGCTCGTAAACGATTGGACTATAAGGTTGTTCGAACGTAAGGCAAGCATTAGATTATAAGATGTTACTGATGGCTAAAAGCTTGCCATCGGTCCACCCCAATCAACTGAGTTTTCGGGATGCGGCGAGTTATATCATCTTCAAGTTGACACAACTGCCATCACAAACACCGGGGAATGTCCCGAGAGACGTATTGGATATAGAACGCAATGCACGGCAATTTAAGGGATGGTAAACGGGAAAGGGCTTATCCACGAGTCCTTAAAATGAGCAAACACAAGTTTCCGCTTAGACCAAAGACAATACCGTCCACTCTTAAGTGAACGGCATTAGAGCCATGCTCGCCTTTCGTTTAGGGATAAACGGTTAGATAGTCATCATAAGCCGCTTTATTAATGGATTACACCGGATTGGTGATATCCACAAAATGGTGCACTAAATCAAACTCGCGGGCGAGATGACGGCCTAAGGCTTGAATACCAAAACGCTCGGTCGCATGGTGCCCCGCCGCAAAATAATGTACGCCCTGCTCTACCGCACTGTGGAAAGTGCGTTCGGACACTTCACCACTGATAAACGCATCCACACCTAAACTCGCCGCAACATCGATATAATCCTGCGCGCCGCCAGTACACCAAGCTAAATGTTGGATCTTGGCATCGCCATCACCTATGTGCAGTGGGGCTCTGCCTAACGCATCCTCAAGGGTGTGAGAAAATTCGCTAGCACTAACCGCAAGATCAAGTTTTCCACGCCACAGCAGCCCCTGAGCCACCTCTTCGATGGCTTCTGCGTCGACGATCCCAAGTTGCCTGCCTAAGGTCGCGTTATTACCCAGCATTGGGTGGGCATCTAAGGGCAAATGATAGCCAAACAAACTAATATCATGCTTGAGTAGCGCCTTAATCCTGCGTTGTTTCATGCCAGTGATCACTTCAGGCTCATTCTTCCAAAAAAAGCCGTGATGGACCAAAATCGCATCGGCGTTTAATCGAATCGCTTCATCGATCAAAGCCTGACATGCAGTCACGCCCGTCACTATGGTGCGGATCTCATCCTTGCCTTCTATTTGCAGCCCATTGGGTGCGTAATCTTTAAACGCCGAGACATGTAAAAAATCGGCTAAGTATTGGGTTAATTCTGTCCGTGTCATTGCATTACCGTCCTTTACTCAAGATGTTCATTTACTGAAAATGGCGACTTAATCAAAATAAGACAGTCACTTACATCGCGATATCAACACGCACACCACCTTGCAGGTAGACGACACGTACTCTGTCACCCGCATTGAATACCATGCCAGCATCATAGTCTTGGATCACCATAACTTGGGTGCCATCTTCTTGATTTATCATTAATTCGACCAGCTTCAATGACTGCACGCTCGTGCCACTGCCATAACGATTACCAATACTGCCACCAATCAAAGCGCCTAAAATGGTTGCTACATCACGGCCAGAACCGCCACCAAACTGATTACCAATCACCCCACCCGCCAAGGCGCCACCAAAGGTTTTCCAACCTTGATTACGGTCTTCAATGAGCTGGGTTTCAGTGATATTACGTACTGAGGTAATATCGCCATAGAGCACTTTCTCGACAGGCACGGCTTGATTACGGTCATAACCCGCACTCGCGGGACTGAGGATAAACGCAAAAATAAACATAAAGCTTGCTAGAGTAGGTTTCCACATATCTGAATTTCCGCTAACTTAATAATAAGGTCTATAACTAAATCATACTCAATTGTGAAGTCACTGTCTTTTCTGAATCACGAATTTGAAGCTTTTCCTTCACCCGAACTCGCCTTAACCGATCCTAATGGGTTATTGGCTATCGGCGGCGACTTACGCCCTGAACGCTTACTCTCGGCTTACTACAACGGTATTTTTCCTTGGTTTAACTCAGATGATCCTATTTTGTGGTGGTCGCCCGATCCCCGTGCCGTGTTTATTCCCGGTGAAGTCCACATCAGCACAAGTTTGCGGAAATACTTAAAAAAACAACCTTGGCGGATCACAATCAATCACGCTTTTACCGATGTAATGGCGGGATGCGCGCAGCCAAGAGAAAAACAGAGCGGCACTTGGATCACCCAAGAAATTCAAATGGCCTATCGCGAACTGCATCACACAGGTCACGCCCATTCCATTGAAGTCTGGGAAGGCGAACGTTTAATCGGTGGGCTTTACGGCTTAGCAATCGGCCAAGTGTTTTGCGGCGAATCCATGTTTCACCGTAAAACTAATGCGTCCAAGGCCGCCGTTGCAGCGCTGCAACAGCATTTACTCAAAATGGGATTCAAACTCATCGATGCACAAGTGATGAATCCTCACCTAGAAAGTTTGGGAGCCAAAGCCATTAAACGCATTGATTTTACAACGTTACTGAGCGAACTGAGAAACAATCCCGTTGACCCAAATACTTGGACCACTAAAGAGGTCATCCTTGAACTCGAGTAAAGCATCGATTGCTATCGGTATCAGTCAAATATTTCCCTGCAGCTACCTCGATGGCCAGCAGGAGCAGCTACTTGTCATCCAAGAAGATACGCTCGATCCCATTTTATTTGAGCGTTTACTCGCGGTGGGTTTTCGCCGCAGTGGCGGCTCCATTTATAAACCCCGCTGCCCAAGGTGCAGCGCGTGCCAGCCTATTCGTGTGCCAGCGCATGAATTTGTGCCATCGAAACGTCAAAAACGGACCTTAGCAAAAAACCAAGATCTGACCTGGCGAATTACTTCGGAGCAAACCGCCGAACAATATGCCCTGTATGAGCATTACATTCGTGAGCGGCATTTTGATGGCCCTATGTTTCCCCCGAGTGAAGATCAATATCATCACTTTCTTTTTTGCCATTGGTTGCCACCGACGTTTATCGAAGTCTATAACGGCGATAAATTATTAGCGGTTGCGGTTACAGATACCTTACCCAATAGTCTTTCGGCAATTTACAGCTATTTTGACCCCGACGAAGAACAGCGTTCCCTCGGCGCCCTGTTAATTTTAATTCAGTGCCGATTGGCAAAACTCATGGACAAAGAATTTGTTTATCTCGGATATCAAATAGATGAAAACCGTAAAATGTCCTACAAGCGTTTATATCGCCCATATCAAATTCTCACACCGACGGGCTGGGAGTATTCCTAAGTTTGCTAAGTACTTCCCCTTTACAGCAGGGTGAATTTGGGGCATGATACGCCCGTTTTTTATATTCGAAGGCTAATGGGATAATTAATTAATGGCGAAAGAAGACAACATTGAAATGCAAGGCACTATCCTTGAAACCTTGCCAAACACAATGTTTCGTGTAGAGCTTGAAAATGGTCATGTGGTGATAGCCCACATTTCAGGCAAAATGCGCAAAAACTACATCCGGATCCTTACTGGCGATAAAGTTACCGTCCAGTTGACTCCTTATGATCTGACCAAAGGTCGCATTGTCTTCCGCGCACGCTGATATAGCCTCTTAGATTTAAAAACCCGGCAAGGCCGGGTTTTTTTGTTTGCGAAAGATGAAAAAAATGGCTGCAATTGCAGCCATTTTTATGTCTAAAACTAATGGATAATCAAGCGTTAAGCTTTTGTTGTCGCTTTTTCGTGACGTTCGGTACGAATGACAATCTCGCCCTCCTTCACATCCACATGCGCCACACCGCCTGACTCTAAGACACCAAATAAGATCTCGTCTGCCAATGGGCGTTTGATCAATTCGGTCACAACCCGAGCCATTGGACGCGCGCCCATGTTCTTGTCGTAACCTTTCTCGGCCAACAAGGTTCTGGCTTCGTCGCTGACATCCAAAGTAACGTGTTTTGCATCCAATTGAGCCTGCAATTCCACCAAGAATTTATCGACCACTTTGGCGATAATCGTCATATCCAAATGGTTGAACCAAATGATGGAATCGAGACGATTTCGAAATTCTGGTGAAAATACCCGATTAATTTCAGATAACGCATCTTGGGTGTGATCTTGTTGGGTAAAGCCAATCGACTTACGAATAGTCTCCTGAACACCCGCGTTGGTCGTCATCACCAAAGTCACGTGTCTGAAGTCCGCCTTACGACCATTATTATCGGTCAAAGTACCGTGATCCATCACCTGCAACAGCAAGTTATACACATCGCGGTGGGCCTTCTCTATTTCATCCAATAGCACCACACAGTGTGGGTTTTTAATCACAGCATCGGTGAGCAAGCCACCTTGGTCATAACCCACATATCCAGGAGGCGCACCAATCAAGCGAGAAACTGTGTGGCTTTCCATGTACTCTGACATGTCAAAGCGCACCAGTTTCATCCCTAAACAGTTGGCCAATTGGTTAGTGACTTCGGTTTTACCCACACCGGTGGGGCCCGCGAATAAGAAGCTACCCACAGGTTTCCTGTCTGTGCCTAAGCCACTGCGCGATAAGCGAATGGCTGAACTTAGGCTCTCAATGGCCTTGTCTTGGCCAAAGACCACCATCTTAAGGTTACGCTCAAGATTACGCAGCAAGTCCTTATCAGTGGCGGATACCGACTTCTCAGGGATACGTGCCATTTTCGCCACTATCGACTCAATCTCAGCTTGGCCTATGGTTTTTTTACGTTTGCTCATAGGCAACATCACCATACGCGCACCCGCTTCATCGATCACATCGATGGCTTTATCGGGTAAATGTCTGTCATTGATGTGCTTGGCCGACAATACCGCAGCGCTGCTGATCGCAGCCTGTGTATAACGAACCCCATGATATTCTTCGTATTTAGACTTAAGCCCCATCAAAATCTTAGTGGTTTCTTCCACTGAAGGCTCATTGATATCCACCTTTTGGAAGCGGCGAGCTAAGGCGCGGTCTTTCTCAAAAATACTTTGATATTCTTGGAAAGTAGTCGAGCCCATGCAACGCAAGTTGCCGCTAGATAGCAAAGGTTTCAGTAGATTAGAGGCATCCATTACGCCGCCAGAGGCCGCGCCCGCACCGATAATGGTGTGGATCTCATCGATAAATAGGATGGCATGCTTATCCGCCGCCAGTTCTTTTAACAGGTTCTTGAAGCGTTTTTCAAAGTCGCCGCGATACTTAGTTCCCGCCAGTAGTGAACCTAAGTCCAAGGAATACACTGTGGCTTCAAGCATCACATCGGGCACTTGTTTATTGACGATGCGATACGCCAACCCTTCGGCAATCGCCGTTTTACCTACACCCGCCTCACCCACTAACAGTGGATTATTTTTACGACGACGGCACAGGGTTTGAATCGCGCGCTCGATTTCTTGATCGCGACCAATCAGTGGGTCGATGATCCCTTGCTTAGCAAGTTGATTTAAGTTGGACGCAAATTGCGACAACATACTGCGCTCTTCGTTGCCCTCGCTCTGATCTTCGATACGTTCTTGATCTTGATGTGACTCAGCATCATCATTTTTGGCGAAACCATGGGAAATAAAGTTCACGACATCAAGGCGACTAATATCGCAGCGACGCAGTAAATACACGGCTTGGGATTCTTGCTCACTGAAAATGGCGACTAACACGTTAGCGCCGTTCACTTCATTGCGACCCGATGACTGCACATGGAATACTGCACGTTGCAGCACTCGCTGAAACCCGAGCGTTGGCTGAGTTTCTTTGTCATCATCAATATCGGCAATGATTGGGGTTGTTTGTTGGATAAAGCTTGCCACTTCATCTCTGAGTTTATCTAGATTCGCTCCACAGGCGATTAACGCTTCTTGAGCCGCAGGATTGTCGATCAGAGCTAATAACAGATGTTCCACTGTCATATACTCATGACGCGCGTCTCTGGCTTGCTGAAACGCCAGATTTAAGGTGACTTCCAGATCTTTGTTCAGCATAAGCACCCCCAAAATTAACAACAGACTACAGAGTAAAGCGGTTTTACGCTTTCTCTAACGAACACAGTAACGGATGTTGGTTTTGTCTTGCAAATTGATTTACTTGTATCACCTTAGTTTCTGCAATCCCAAACGGGAAAATACCGCAAATACCTTTTCCTTGGTGATGGATCGTCAACATGATATCGGTCGCTTCCTGCTCGTTCTTGCGAAAGAAAACCTGCAAAACTTCAATCACAAAATCCATTGGGGTGTAATCATCATTATTGAGTACCACCTTATACATCGAAGGCGGCATTAACTCTGATTCGACACGTTCTTCAACGTGTTCAATATTTCCTATCTTTGCCATTTTTTAATACTAGCCTCTCGTGTTGGCCTCTTCCAATTGATCCGTTCAAATTAATCAGTTGTTACCCCTTTGTTAATTTTAGCTTGACTTCCGCTTTTACTCCTTACATTCTGTTGTGCAGACGGTGAACGAATACCCGTCTATACAGGTTTTACTATCTTACTGGTAAGTAGACAACAGAAGGAAGTGGAAGTATGGCAAGCGGAACTGTTAAATGGTTCAACAACGCCAAAGGATTCGGGTTTATTTGCCCTGATCAAGGTGGTGAGGACGTTTTTGCACACTATTCTACCATTGAAATGGAAGGCTATCGAACTCTAAAAGCAGGCCAACCCGTTCAATTTGAAGTAGAAGCCGGTCCAAAAGGGATGCACGCTTCAGCCATTTCACCAACAAAATAACGTTTGGTGAGGCCAATGATCTAAAAGGCAGGGACTTGTCCCTGCCTTTTTATTGCTGCGTGTTTTATCAAGCCTCACCACTTAATGCTGCATCGCTCATCATCATTTCGCATGAATTTAATTCAAGTTCAATCGCCGCACCTCACCCATTGCATCCCCTCAAAAAGATTTCATCACCAGTCTCGACAGTAAATTTAGGGCATAAAAAAGGGATCTGTTATGCAGATCCCTTTTTAAAATCAGTCTAATGACTTCCAACCTTACATCAACTTTGATAGCCCACACTAACGCGCATGCCATCCAAAAGCTAAAACGAACGAGATTAAGCAATCAACAGCTTGTTCAACGTCTCGCTTGGACGCATAGCTTTTTCAGCCTTAGCCGCATCTAAACGGTAGTAACCACCTAAATCGACTGGTGCACCTTGTGCATTGTTTAACTCAGCGACAATCACTTGCTCATTCGTCGCCAGTGCATGCGCTAACGGAATAAAGTGAGCTTGTAACTGCTCATCGCTCGTTTGCGCGGCTAAGGCTTGTGCCCAGTACATGGCTAAGTAGAAATGGCTACCACGGTTGTCTAACTCACCGACTCTTCTTGATGGCGATTTGTTGCTATCTAAGAATTGGCCAATGGCTTGATCTAAGGTATCAGCTAACACTTGGGCTTTTGGATTACCGACAGTTTGGCTTAAATGCTCAAGAGACGCCGCCAGAGCCAAGAATTCACCCAGTGAATCCCAACGTAAGTGACCTTCTTTCTCAAGCTGTTGCACATGCTTAGGTGCACTACCGCCCGCGCCAGTTTCAAATAGACCACCACCGTTCATTAACGGCACGATTGACAGCATTTTAGCACTGGTGCCTAGCTCTAGGATGGGGAACAAGTCAGTCAGGTAGTCACGTAAAACGTTACCCGTAACTGAAATGGTATCTTTGCCTTCTTTGATGCGAGCCAAAGACAAACGCGTCGCCTCTTCAGGAGACATGATGCTGATATCTAAGCCATTAGTGTCATGTTCTGGCAGATACTGCTGCACTTTTGCAATGATTTGCGCATCGTGGGCACGTTTGCTATCTAACCAGAATACCGCTGGAGTATTGCTTAAACGGGCACGGCGCACGGCCAGTTTGACCCAATCACGGATAGGTGCATCTTTAACTTGGCACATTCTCCAGATATCGCCCGCTTCCACATTGTGGCTCATCAATACCTTACCGCTGGCATCGACAACGTTCACCACACCGTCAGCTGGCATTTCAAAGGTTTTATCGTGGCTGCCGTACTCTTCGGCTTTTTGCGCCATCAAGCCCACGTTTGGCACGCTGCCCATGGTTTTAGGATCAAAAGCGCCGTACTCTTTACAGAAGGCAATTGTTTCTTGGTAGATACCGGCATAGCAACGATCAGGGATCATGGCTTTAGTGTCATGCAGTTGACCGTCTGGTCCCCACATTTGGCCAGATGAACGAATCGCAGCAGGCATAGACGCATCGATAATGATGTCGCTTGGCACGTGTAAATTGGTGATACCTTTGTCAGAGTCAACCATAGCCAATGCGGGACGTGCAGCGTAAACGGCGGCGATATCAGCTTCGACTTCGGCGCGGCTATCGGCAGGTAATGTCGCGATTTTGGCATAAACATCACCAAAACCGTTGTTAACATCTACACCTAATTCAGCGAAAAGCGCCGCATGTTTGTCAAATACTGGCTTGAAGAATACCTTCACAGCGTGACCAAACATAATAGGATCAGACACTTTCATCATAGTGGCTTTCAGATGCAGCGATAACAGCACATCTTCAGCTTTGGCGTTGTCGATTTCACGCTCATAGAAGCTTACTAAGGCTTTTTTACTCAATACCGCAGCATCGATAATTTCGCCAGCCAGCAGCTTAAGACCCGATTTGAGCACCACTTCTTGACCATCTTTTTGGGTCAGCACGATATTCACGCTGCCCGCATCAGATAAAGTCACAGACTGCTCGCTACCGTAGAAATCACCGTCAGTCATGTGGGCAACGTGTGACTTAGAATCCTTAGCCCATTTACCCATGGAATGCGGGTTTTTCTTGGCGAAGTTTTTCACCGATAATGGCGCGCGGCGATCTGAGTTACCTTCACGCAGTACAGGGTTTACCGCACTGCCTTTAATCTTGTCGTAACGGGTTTTAATTGACTTTTCAGCGTCGGTTTTTGGCTCATCCGGATAATTAGGGATGTCGTAACCTTTTTGCTGCAGTTCAAGGATACAGGCTTTTAATTGTGGGATCGAAGCACTGATATTCGGTAACTTGATGATGTTCGCTTCTGGCTGATTTGCTAACTCGCCAAGCTCAGTCAGATGATCGCCAATCTTTTGTGCTTCAGTCAATTGCTCAGGGAAACTGGCAATAATACGGCCCGATAACGAGATATCACGGGTTTCAACCGCAACGCCCGCGGCGTCGGTAAAGGTTCTGATAATTGGTAAGAGTGAGAGGGTGGCCAATGCTGGCGCTTCGTCTGTTTCGGTGTAAATAATTGTTGATGAGTTATCTTTCATGTTACATCCTACATTATTGTAAAATTTAATATTTTTTATAATAATTTTATAGCATGGCGAACAAATCTGAGCACAGTAAAAATATCAATCAAGGCAATCGAGTCCACCTTAATCTTCCACATTCTCAATGCCCTTCTGTCTTTGCGCGCAAGCTAAAACTTGTTACAACGACTCATTAAAACCTAATAAACATTTAGGCACAGATCACATTTTCTGGCCGACATCATAGAGCATTCGCAATAATATTCAAATTCCACTAACGGCGAATGCCAAGTACACTATGACCACATTAACGACTCAATCAAGTCAGGTAAGCGTGTCTCAACCTCCTGTTAGCAAAAGTATGAACAAAAACAAATTTCCACCTAAACGTGCAAATTCCAGTACTAGTTCCCCAGCCAAGAGCACTATTAAACCCGCTAAGCCCGCGAGCAGAGGCCCAGTCAACCGCGCTACCGCTGCAGATAGCAAAGTGGCGCCAGCACGTAATGCCAATGGCAGTTTAAAGAAAGAACCCTTTAAAAATCCTAATCGACGCGCAATTGCGGCGGCAAAACCGGTGCAGAGCCAAACCCTCTCGCCGATTATCGTGCTGTTTAATAAGCCTTTTGATGTACTTTGCCAGTTTACCGATGAACAAGGTCGCAAAACCCTAAAAGACTATATTCCCATTGCTGATGTGTATGCCGCAGGCCGCTTAGACAGAGACAGTGAGGGCTTGTTACTGCTGACCAATGACGGTCAATTACAGGCAAGACTGACCGAGCCGAAAAAGAAAACATTTAAAACCTATTGGGTGCAAGTAGAAGGCGTTCCGACGGAAGATGCACTGACAAAACTGCGTCAAGGTGTTGAATTGAATGATGGTATGACGCTGCCTGCTAAAGTCAAAATCATGGATTCACCCGATATTTGGCCACGTAATCCACCAGTGAGAGAACGCAAAAATATCCCAACGACTTGGTTAGAAATCCAAATTCATGAAGGCCGTAACCGCCAAGTCAGACGCATGACAGCACATATAGGTTTTCCTACTTTAAGATTAATCCGTTATAAAATAGGCCAATGGAGTCTAGATAATTTGCCATCGGGCGAGCATAAATGCATCCGCCTCGGTGATGAAGTCTAACTTTCAGCCAAGTTTCTGCGCTCAACGCCACTAAAAAGTGGCACCATGTCCACTCAAAGGAGGCACCATGAGTCAACGATATAAACCCAATGTGACCGTCGCTTGTATTATTCATGCGACTTCACAGGACAAATATCTGATGGTGGAAGAGTGGATTGATGGCGAGCAGCGCTTTAATCAGCCAGCGGGTCACTTAGAAGCCAATGAAAGCTTAATCCAAGCCTGTGAGCGTGAAGTGTTTGAGGAAACGGGGTTATCACTTAATCCCCAAGGACTCGTCGGCATCTATCAATTTAGCGCTAGTGAAGACTTAGCCTTTGTGCGCTTTACTTTCTTCGTGCAATTAGATGAAATGCCCTCACCTGCGCCGCAGGATAACGCTATCCACAGTGCGCACTGGCTGAGTTTTGCACAGATAGAAGCTAAGTCATCTTTACTGCGCAGCCCCTTAGTGCTCGATTGCCTAAAAGACTATCTTAATAACGCACTACAGGGCCAAACTTATCCCCTCTCCTTACTCAATAGTGACCGCCTCGCGATAGCCCAAGCGAGTTAGGCGTGATAGAATACCGCCCCGCATAAACTGCTGGTTAAACTTATGCATGTGCTAGTGCCTATCGGCCTCTACGTGGCAAAATAATAGACTGTACAGTAGGCCGTAAATACGAGTTTTACTGTTAGCTCGCACTACACCCTGATTTTTAAGTTAGCCCTTAGGTTAGCTTTGATTTAACGCTAGCCCATATTTTTTAAGCTAGGTTAGGCACTTTTTGTTACGCGCTCAATGTCGCGGCTTAACTTCAACAACCTAGCCAACACACATACTCAATGGTTTTTAGGATTTATGACATCAATCGAACCCACTCATACAGGAAAAAAAGTCATTGTCGGCATGTCCGGCGGTGTAGATTCATCTGTTTCAGCCTATTTGCTTATGCAGCAAGGCTATCAGGTTGAAGGCCTTTTCATGAAGAACTGGGAAGAAGATGACAATAACGAGTACTGCGCGGCCGCAGAAGATTTAAAAGACGCCCAAGCCGTGTGCGACAAGCTTGGGATCAAGCTACATACAGTCAACTTTGCTGCCGAATATTGGGACAATGTATTTGAGTATTTCCTCGCCGAATACAAAGCGGGCCGCACGCCAAATCCCGATATCATGTGCAACAAAGAAATCAAATTTAAGGCATTTTTAGAATTTGCCGACGAAATCCTCGACGCCGACTACATCGCCATGGGCCACTATGTGCGCCGCCGCGATAATAGCGATGGCAGCACACAAATGCTCCGTGGCGTCGATGGCAATAAAGATCAAAGTTATTTCCTCTACACCCTTAGCCACGAGCAAGTGGCCCGAAGTCTGTTTCCTGTCGGTGAATTGGAAAAACATGAAGTACGTGAAATCGCAAAAGAAATGGGCCTAATCACCCATGATAAAAAAGACAGCACCGGCATCTGCTTTATCGGTGAGCGCAAGTTCACTGAATTTCTGGGCACTTATTTACCGGCGCAGCCTGGCAATATCGAAACCCCAAAAGGCGAAGTCATAGGCACACACCAAGGGCTGATGTACCACACCTTAGGCCAGCGTAAAGGCTTAGGCATTGGCGGCATGAAAAACAGCAATGACGATCCTTGGTATGTCGTCGATAAAGATCTTGAGCGTAACGTGTTGATCGTAGGGCAAGGCGGACACCATCCTCGTTTGATGTCGACCGGCATGACAGTTAACCAACTGCATTGGGTGGATAGAACCGGACCTATCGATGGCTGTCATATCGCAGTGAAAACCCGTTATCGCCAACAAGATGTGCCTTGTACTTTGACCTACACAGATGAACACACCTTGCGCGTGGTCTTCGATGAGCCTGTTGCGGCGGTGACGCCAGGACAGTCTGCGGTATTTTATGATGGTGAAGTCTGCTTAGGTGGCGGCATCATAGATCAATTGATCCGAGGGTAAAGCGTGAACGAGCAACTAGTTAATCGGACCATGGCGTTTGCGGGCATACTGCAAGCCATTGCCCAAGTTCAACATTTAGCCCGCCATGGCGAATTAGATAATGCCGAGCTCGCGGCGAGCTTAAACACCATTCTCGTCACCAATCCTGACAATACGGCCGATGTCTACCAAGACAAAATCGTATTGCAAAAAGGCTATAAGCTGATCCTGAATCAGCTCGGTGACAGCAGTCAAAAAGATGTTGAAATCACCCGCTATTTAGTTGGCGTGTTGGCGTTAGAGCGAAAATTAGTTCGCACTAACAGCGGCTTAGGCATGTTGGCCGAGCGCATTAATCAAGTGAATCGCCAGCTACATCATTTTGCGATCACAGATGAACAAGTGATTGCCAATCTTGCCAGCATTTACAGTGACATCATCAGTAATTTAGGGCCAAAAATCCAAATCTCTGGTAATCCAGTGTGTTTGCAACGCCCTATCATACAACAAAAAATTCGCGCTCTGCTGCTTGCGGCCATGCGCAGTGCTGTACTGTGGCGCCAACTAGGCGGTAAGCGTCGACACTTAGTCTTCGCCCGCAAAGCCATAGTCGATACAGCCAAGAAAAGTCTTACCCTATAATAAAATTAGCGTTCATCAAGGAGCTTCACATGGATCTTTCCGCACTAACTGCTATCTCTCCGGTAGACGGTCGTTATGGTAGTAAAACCGCGTCATTGAGAGGGATTTTCAGCGAGTTCGGTCTTACCAAGTACCGTGTTCAGGTTGAAATCAATTGGCTAAAACTGTTAGCAGACTGCCCAGACATTAGCGAAGTGCCAACATTGAGCGCGTCAGCAATCGCTGTGCTCGATGGCATTAAAGACAATTTCAACGAACAAGATGCGCTGCGTGTTAAGGCTATCGAAAGCACCACTAACCACGATGTGAAAGCGGTTGAATACTTCATCAAAGAAAAAATCGCGGGCAATAGCGAATTAGCCGCTGTGGGGGAGTTTGTTCACTTTGCCTGTACTTCTGAAGATATCAACAACTTAAGCCACGGTTTAATGTTGACTGAAGCCCGTGAGCAAGTATTACTGCCCTACTGCAACGAGTTGCTGACTGCGATTAAAAAGCTGGCGATTGAATATCGCTCTGTGCCATTGATGTCACGCACCCATGGCCAACCGGCTTCACCATCTACGCTAGGCAAAGAGATGGCGAACGTGGCGATGCGTCTCGAGCGTCAAATCAAACAAATCGCCAATGTTGAAATCATGGGCAAACTGAACGGTGCCGTAGGTAACTACAATGCTCACTTGTCAGCCTACCCTGAAGTTAACTGGCATGAACTGTCTGAGCGTTTTGTGACTAGCCTTGGCCTGCACTGGAATGCCTACACAACGCAAATCGAACCACACGATTACATTGCCGAACTGTTTGATGCGGTTGCCCGTTTCAACACTGTGCTGATTGACTTTGACCGTGACATTTGGGGTTACATCGCCCTAGGTCACTTCAAACAACGCACTATCGCCGGTGAAATCGGTTCATCGACTATGCCGCACAAAGTTAACCCAATCGATTTTGAAAACTCTGAAGGTAACTTAGGTATCGCTAACGCGCTGATGCAACATTTAGCGTCGAAGCTGCCGTTATCAAGATGGCAACGTGACTTAACTGACTCAACTGTGCTGCGTAACTTAGGCGTGGGTATTGCCCATGCGTTGATCGCGTATCAAGCGACATTAAAAGGCATCAGCAAGTTAGAAGTTAACGAAGCGCACCTGCGTGATGAGTTAGATCACAACTGGGAAGTGTTAGCTGAACCAGTACAAACTGTGATGCGTCGTTATGGTATTGAAAAGCCATACGAAAAATTAAAAGAACTGACGCGCGGTAAACGTATCGACGCGCAGCAACTGTCAGTGTTTATTGACGGACTTGAATTACCAGACTCAGTTAAAGCTGAACTGAAGAAAATGACGCCAGCCAATTACATTGGTCGCGCCGAAGCGTTTGTCGACGAACTGAAGTAAGTTTTTAACTGAAATTAGTTATAAGCTGAAGTTGGCGACAGATAAAACTCTTTCTTAAACAGAAATAAGGATTAAGGCGACCCACATCATCTCGATGTGGTCGCCTTTTTTAACATTATGTATACACTCAATCTCGATATCACCCAGTTTCTTAGTGAATACTGGCAAAAGAAACCCCTGCTGATCAAAAATGCCTTTCCGCAGTTTGAAGATCCGATCAGCGCCGATGAACTAGCAGGCCTTGCCTGTGAAGAAGAAATCTCTTCGCGTATTGTCGTCACCAAAGATGATAACTGGGAAGTGGTTCAAGGCCCGTTTGAGGATTACGACAGCTATGGCGAAACCCATTGGCAATTGCTAGTGCAAGCAGTCAACCATTGGTATCCCGATTCACAGCCATTAGTTGAAGCGCTGCGCTTTCTACCTGACTGGCGCTTCGATGACTTGATGGCCTCATTTGCGACCCCAAGTGGTGGCGTAGGCCCGCACGTCGATAACTATGATGTGTTTATCATTCAAGGCGAAGGTGAACGTCACTGGACCGTGGGCGACAATACCCCGCAACAACGCCGTGGTGGCAACCCAAACTCACCGCTGGTAGAAGACTTCACCCCAATTATCGATGTGGTGCTAGAAAAAGGCGACATGCTTTATATTCCGCCTGGTTTCCCACACTGCGGTGAAACCCTAACAGTGGCAATGAGTTACTCTATTGGTTTTCGAGCACCAAGCCAGCAAGAACTGATCAGTGAAGTCGCCGATTACCTGCTCGACAATAACTTAGGTCAGCAGCGTTTCACGTCGAAAACTGAACCGAGTTCAGCCGGTATCGTCAGCCAAGATCATCAAGTGGGCATAATGTCACTCTTGAGTCAGCTGAGCCAAGATCCCAATAGCTACCAAATCGTGTTAGGTAAGTTGCTTAGTCAAAACCGTTTCGAACTTGATTTGTGTGAAGGCGAAGAAGCTTACAGCATTGAAGATTTGCAAGATGCATTCGCCCAGGGCGCTGGCGTCAGCCGTATCGGTGGTTTGAAAGTATTGCGCCTTGAAAATGACGCCACACCGCGATTATTCATCAATGGTGATGTGCACGAATTACCCCAAACATCTTTGGACGTTATCGCACAGTTGAGCGATAACGTCAGCTTAAGAGCCGATGAAGCAACTGAAATATGTCAGCATGAAGAAGTTCAAGCCTTACTATTGAAACTCATCAATCAAGGTTTCTTCTACTTAAGTGACAGCGAAGAATAAGCCCTATCAACTTTGCTAGTTGCTCTTGTTCTCAACAGAGGAAATCTGCATATACGTCAGTATAAGTAAGGCACTCAATTGAGTGCCTTATTGTTATTTCAGTTATCGGTATCAATCAACGCAAAAGACTGTTGTATCAACTCATTTGAATTTAAGCATTCCACAGTTTATCGTCATTGTGCATACGATATAAACTCTCGGCGCGCGATACCAGTAACTGTGCAAATTTTGCCTGAGTGGCATCACGGGTTGCACCCGAACGCACTAAGTTTTCCGCCTGCATTTGCCACATCATAGAGAAATGACGTACCGCATCACGGGCCGTTGCCGCCACTTTCACATCGACGAAATCCGAGGGTAAATCGCCCGACATAACCCAATAGGTTTTGTTGCTGGGACGCTTGGATTCCATTTTCCAAATTGCCATGTAAGGCGCAAGATAACGACTTTCATCGGCCAAGACTTTAGTTGGGATCACGCCTTTTTCAGCGAGAAAACGATTCGCTTTTTGAAATTGAGTTCTGACCCACTCTTGACGCAGCTTTTCTATTTCTTCCGCTGATAAATTCTGTTGAGTTTGGTCGACAGCTTGTTCAGTCATACTTCCGTCCTATCTTATTGTTATAACGCGAACCTAATTCTTGGGATCAGTACGCGATTCATTCTATTCGTTACATTAAATTCAGTACAATCCATTTTCAACCGCAAAGCTTACGTTTACGTAAAGTGGAAAGCTAAATTGCCACAAATAATGTATTTATTCGGTCATTATGCATGGTTGAGAGTATCGCTAAATGCTATGGTTCTGCAATAAATATAACAAGCAGTCGATAGAGGCTCATCTCGTCGGCTTTTTCATTGTGTATAGCGGAGAAATTCACGTGGCTGTATTTAATCATGTATCCTTTGACGAACATGAACAGGTCGTATTCTGTCATGATAAAGAAAGTGGCTTAAAGGCCATTGTCGCCATCCATAACACCAACCTTGGCCCTGCCGTGGGTGGTTGCCGGATGTGGAATTACCAATCGGATGATGAAGCCCTGACTGACGTATTACGCCTCTCTCGTGGCATGACTTATAAAAATGCCCTTGCCGGTTTAACCATGGGCGGCGGCAAATCAGTGATCATTGCCGATCCAAAAAGACCAGACCGCGAAGCGCTTTTCCGCGCTTTTGGCCGTTTCATCAATAGCCTCGGCGGCCGCTATTATTCCGCTGAAGATGTTGGCACTACCACGGCTGATATCATGATCGCCCATGAAGAAACCCCTTATATGGCAGGTCTTGAAGGCAAGAGTGGCGATCCATCACCGTTCACCGCCCTTGGCACTTATTTAGGCATAAAAGCTGCGGTTAAACATAGACTCGGTTTAGACAGCCTAAAAGGCCTTAAAATCGCCGTTCAAGGCGTAGGTCACGTTGGCTATTACCTGTGCAAACACTTGCATAACGAAGGCGCTGAACTGATTGTTACCGACATTCATCAAGCCTCGTTAGACAAAGTCGCTACCGACTTCGGCGCTATTGTTGTCGCGCCTCAAGAAATCTACGCGCAAGATGTGGATGTGTATGCTCCTTGCGCCCTTGGCGCAACTTTAAACGATGCGACCTTACCGCAACTGAAAGCCAAAATTGTTGCTGGCTGTGCCAACAACCAATTAGCTGAAGTACGCCACGGTGAACAGCTGAAAGAAATGGGCATACTGTACGCGCCAGACTATGTGATCAACGCAGGCGGCATTATCAATGTGTCATTCGAAAAAGATTACGATGCGGCGAAATCGACCGCTAAAGTAGAAGAAATTTACAACACCCTGCTGAAAATCTTCAGCCAAGCTGATGCACAGAAACGTACAACCGGCGCTGTAGCTGATGAAATGGCGAAAGCCATTATCGAAGCCGCAAAAAAGTAATTTTTCTGCCCGCGTAACATCCCCAAAAGCGACCTCTGGTCGCTTTTTTGTTATCTAAAATTTAATCTAACGCTAAGCTCATGGTTTAGCCGCGCTTTTAATTTCGACACAGAATATTCATTAAATCACGCTGGAAAACGTCATATTTGTCTGCTTGAATTAGCCTATCAGGTCCCAGCACAGGATAGCGCTATGATCCGTTTCAAGTATGATCTCAACCAAGATGTAGTTGAACTGCAAGCCAGCAATTGGAGCGGTTTAGAGCGGGTCTTTGTCAACGGTCAGATGGTGTCGCACAAACTGAATTTTAAGCCTCAGAGCGAACACACTATTCAACTTAAAGACGGCGCACCTTGCAAGTTTGAACTGCTTATCGATCCTCAAACAGATGAGTTGATGTGCCGGATTTATAAGCAGCACACCCTCGTCGCCAGCCTAAAACAAGGCAAAGAAAATTTGTTAGCCAGCCGCCGTTATTTGCAACACTCAGTAATAGCCGTCAGCTTACTGTGCGTCTTTGCACTTTATTTGAATTGATTACACCAGTTTAATCCCGCTAAGTAACGGATGAATGATGGAATTAAACTGGAGAAAATGAATTTAGACAACCGCATACAGATAGCAGCGAAAACGGCTAAACCGCAGTCTCCCTCCATACCGAATGAATCCGTATCATTAAGCCAAGCGATTGATCTTATTTAACAGTAAGACGAACTGCTGCTGCTCCTCATCACTGAGGTTAGACAGGAATTTTTCGTTGACCCGCTCAGCTTCGCAAATCAGATCTTGCTCTAACGCTTTGGCTTCATCGGTCAAAAAAATTTGAAAGGCGCGCCGATTATCGGCTTCTTGATGGCGGGTAATAAGACCTTGTACCTGCAACTGATCGAGTAAACGCGTCATAGTATAATTTGCCACATCGCAACGCTTAGACAATTCAGTTTGGCTGATGCCCTCCTCTTGCCACAAAGCAAACAGCACAGGCCACAGTTTTATATCGAGTTGATATCGCTTAAGATGCAGATCGAGCTCATTTTGCAGCTCGATATTTAAGTGGGAAACAAGATAGCCTAAGCTTTCATGACGATTCAAACAGCACCTCCTACAACAAAGGTTTTAACGCGTTTTCACTTACTCTGTGCGCAATCATAAGAACCCAGAGTCAGTTTTAATACTACCACTTAACCCGCAATAAACTAGTTAACACCACAGCTAATTGTGCGATTAACCTACGAACTCACTGCTCATTTAGATCATATAAATTGAATTCATTCACAAAATTATAGTAACAGGCACGGCCTAATTTTCCCCATAATCCGCGCTCAAGCGGCAAATAAACACTGTCATCGGTGATCTTCATCTGCCTTATATCCACATCGTGGTGCAGTGTTTCAATGCTAGTTCTCACATCAAGCAGAGAATGGGGTTGTGCTCGCTCGAAATCGACAATCAGCAGCGGCGCATCTTCAACCCGTACTCGCACCTTCTCCACTGGGGTAATTAAAAAATACTCATCATCGATGCAATGCAAAATACTGGCGAACAACTTAGCAAACTTTGCTGGTAGCGATGTACCTAAATACGTCCAATCACCCAAGGCGTTAATGTCAAACAATGGGACTTCACTGCACAATGGCGCAACCGAGGTTGGCCTACTATCGGCGGCGAATTGTTTGAGTGTGTGCTCAATACTGTCTGTCATCTTTTCCATCTGCAGCCTCCATCATCCATAAAAAACCAGCCTTGCGGCTGGCTTTAGTGTGACATTCAACACTGGGATATGCTAGTGAGGATAATAACAAGCTCACTAACTAAGCGATAAACACCACTAGATATTTGCTAACTCAAGCAAGGCTTCCAGTGGATGTTTTGGCTTGTAACCGGCAAAACGTTTTACCTGGCTACGGCAAGAATAGCCAGACACTAACACTTGCGGCTGTTCAATTTTTGCTAGCGTTTGCTGCCAAGACATCTCAAACAAGGCTTTAGAGCGCTCTAGGTTTTCCGCCTCATGGCCGTAGGTTCCGGCCATACCACAACAACCTAAATTGACTGCGCTTAACTTAGCACCAAAATGGGCAAAGATTTTAGTCCACTCGTTGGCAGTATTTGGCTTGGCCGTCGATTCAGTGCAATGACTAAACCAGGTATATTGCTTATCTTGTGGCGCTTTCGCGGGTAAATCCTTGATGACATTCAGTAGCCATTCGTTAGCTAACTTGACCTCAAAAGTACCGCGATTAGCCCCTAAGACTTCGCGGTATTCGTCGCGATAACACAAGACTAAGGCAGGATCGATGCCGACCATCGGCATGCCCAGTTTATGGACTTGGTTCAAAAAGTCCGCACTCGACTGCGCCGTTTTCGCGAACTTATCTAAAAATCCCTTGATATGCGTTGGCTTACCATTGGGTTTATAGGGTAACAACACGGGTTTTAACCCAAGTTTTTCAATCAACTGGATAAAGCGCAGCACAAGGCCAGAGTCATAGAAACTGTTAAAGGGATCTTGCACCACCAACACAAACTGCGAGCGCGCCTCTTCTGGAATTGCCTGTAGTGCCGCTAAGTCATAACCGCGGCTTGCATGACCATCGAGTCTTTGCTTCAAGGTCGGCACAGATAACGCAGGCGCATCCACATAACCAATCGCCTTTTTAATCACCCATTGGCTCAATGGATTTTGCGCGGCAAAGTTAGTGAGACGCGGTGCCGCGGCCATTAATGGCAAACTATCTTCGATACCTGCAACAAGATAGTCCTTAGCCGGTCTTAAATAACGTTGATAGTAGATATTAAAGAACTGCGCCCTAAACTTAGGCACATCCACTTTGACCGGACATTGTCCAGAGCAGGCTTTGCAGGCCAAACAGCCCTTAAGCGATTCCATCACCTCGTGGGAGTAATCATAATCACGTTTGGCATTGATGGTATTTTGAATGCGCTGCAATATACCAAAAGGTTTCGCTTTTGCGAGGGCATTAACATCAACCCCTTCAGCCTCAAGTAGCCTTAGCCACTCTCTCATGAGTCCTGCACGTCCCTTAGGCGACTGTACTCTATCGCCTGTCACCTTAAACGATGGGCACATGGGCGAATAGCTACTGTAATTAAAACACAAGCCGTTGCCGTTACAATTCATCACATCGGGGAACGCATCACGTACTTCGATGGGAATTTGTCGGTCAAATTTACCGCGCTTAACACTGTCAACATCGTAATAGAGGGCGCCAGTCTGTTTAGGCGCCACCAGCTTGCCGGGGTTTAATCGGTTGTCGGGGTCGAACAAGCCTTTGATATCTTGTAGAACGCCGTATAGTTCATCACCAAAGACAGCAGGACCGTATTCACCACGCACGCCTTTACCATGCTCGCCCCACATCAGGCCGCCGTATTTAAGCGTCAGCGCAGCCACTTGATCGGAAATGACCCGCAATAGTTTTTCATCTTCAACATCGCACATATCAAGCGCTGGCCGTACATGCAACACGCCCGCATCTACATGACCGAACATACCGTATTGCAGATTATGGCCATCGAGTACTGCGCGAAACTCCATAATATAATCGGCGAGTTTTTCGGGCGGCACCGCAGTATCTTCCGCAAAAGCGATAGGCTTACGGCGACCTTTAGTGGCGCCGAGTAAGCCAACGGCTTTTTTGCGCATGCCGTAGATTTTTTCGATGCTTGGCTTATCTTGTGTCACTTGGTAACCCAATACGCCGCACTCGCCTTTACTGATCTGCTCAGTCAACACAGCTTCCAAACTCGCCAGCTTTTGCTCAACTTCGACCGTGTCACCGGCAAATTCGACCATATTGAGGCCATCAATAACTTTACCAGGCACTTCTTGGATCAGATCAGATACCGAGTGCCAAACAATATCTTCACGGGCTAAATTCAGCACTTTTGAATCGACGGTTTCGACCACAGTCGCCCGCGCGGCGACTAAGGATGGCGCATGACGCAATGCCGATTGGAACGAATCGTACTTAATGTTCACCATAGCGCGCTCGGTCGGCAGAGGGGTGAGATTGAGTTTAGCTTCGGTTATTACCGCAAGCGTGCCCTCTGAGCCCGTTAAAATCCGAGATAAATCGAATTGTGTCAGGGTGTCGTTCCACACGTGTTTTAAGTCATAGCCAGTGAGGAAACGGTTAAGTTTAGGAAATTGGTTTTCAATCTGAGTACGCTTTTCGCGGCATACCGCCGCCACAGCAGAAATCAGTTTCTGCCCCAGCGGATTATCACTGACGTTATCTGGGTTACACAGTAGTCCTACATCTAGGGGATGCGTATCCAGCACACTGCCATCAATCAACACACTGCGTAGCGCCAGCACGTGATCTGAGGTCTTACCATAAACCAGTGAGCCCGCACCCGAGGCATCGGTATTAATCATGCCGCCAATCGTGGCGCGGTTTGAGGTGGATAAATCGGGACTAAAAAAGAATCCATGGGGACGCAATACATCGTTGAGCGCATCTTTAACGACACCAGCTTCAACTCGCACCCAACCTTGCTCAGCATTCACTTCGAGCACGCGGTTCATGTAACGCGACACATCTAAAATCAAACCATGGGTGAGGGATTGTCCGTTGGTGCCCGTACCACCGCCCCGCGCACTAAAGGTCACGCTGCGAAATGCGTCGCTGGCGGCCAGCGTCAATGCAATTTGGATATCCTGCTGATTTTTAGGATATAACACGGCTTGAGGTAAAAATTGATATACAGAGTTGTCGGTGGCTTGCACTAAACGTGCGCTGTAACGTTTGTCTATATCACCGGAATACTCACTTTGCTCCAGTGCATCAAGGAATGCCACATATACTGGTTCTAATGTTTGTTGATGTGATAGCAGGGGTAACATAGATGGCTTCTGTCAATTATCGTTATGGCGCCATTATAAACAAAAAAAAGCCGCTAAAAAGCGGCTTTTTTAACAAGTTTATAAAATGACTATCTAGATCAAGCGTGCGCTTCGGCTAAATACAACCAAGTGTCAATCACAGTATCAGGGTTTAATGACACTGTATCTATGCCTTGTTCTACCAACCAAGCGGCAAAATCAGCGTGATCTGAAGGTCCTTGACCACAAATACCTATGTAAGCGCCCTTCGCTTTAGCCGCTTTAATGGCTAATGAAAGTAGCATTTTAACGGCTTCATCACGCTCATCAAATAAGTGGCTGATAATACCTGAGTCACGGTCAAGGCCGAGTGTCAGCTGAGTTAAATCGTTTGAGCCGATAGAGAAGCCATCGAAATGCTCAAGGAATTGGTCTGCTAACAGGGCGTTTGAAGGCACTTCACACATCATGATGACACGTAAACCGTCTTTGCCGCGCTCTAAACCTTGCTCTTTGAGCAGACCAACCACTTGCTCAGCTTCTTTCACTGTGCGAACGAATGGGATCATAACTTCAACGTTTTTCAGCCCCATGTCATTACGAACGCGTTTGATCGCTTCACACTCAAGCGCAAAACAGTCTCGGAAGGATTCAGAAATATAACGGCTTGCACCGCGGAAGCCCAGCATAGGGTTCTCTTCTTCTGGCTCGTATCTGTCACCGCCAACCAAGTTTGCGTATTCGTTAGACTTAAAGTCTGACATACGGACGATCACTTTCTTCGGATAGAAAGCTGAACCTATGGTCGCAATACCTTCAACCAGACGGGCAATATAGAACTCAACTGGAGATTCATAACCTGCGATCATCTCGTTGATTTCAGTTTGCAGCGCAGCGTCTTGTTGATTGAACTCAAGCAGTGCCTTTGGATGAATACCGATCATACGGTTGATGATGAATTCTAAACGCGCTAGACCCACGCCTTCGTTTGGCAAACGGGCAAAATCAAATGCACGATCAGGGTTACCCACGTTCATCATGATTTTCATTGGCAATGTAGGCAGAGAATCAACACGGTTTGAAATCACTTCAAACTCTTGTTTACCTTCGTAGATAAAGCCAGTGTCACCTTCGGCGCAAGACACAGTCACGATTTGACCATTCTTGATACGGTCAGTTACGTCACCACAACCTACGACTGCTGGCACACCCAATTCGCGGGCGATAATCGCCGCGTGACAGGTACGGCCGCCACGGTTTGTGACGATAGCACTTGCGCGCTTCATGATAGGTTCCCAATCAGGATCTGTCATGTCAGTCACTAACACGTCGCCAGGTTGGATTTGATCCATATCGGCGATTGAGGTTAATACTTTGGCTACACCAGTTCCCACTTTATGACCGATAGCGCGACCTTCACAGATCACAGCGCCACGGCTCTTTAAGTGATAACGCTCAATTAATTGCACATCTTCACGGCTACGAACCGTTTCTGGACGTGCTTGAACGATATACAGCTTGCCGTCGTTACCGTCTTTCGCCCATTCGATGTCCATTGGACGACCGTAATGTTTTTCGATAACCATAGCTTGCTTAGCTAATTCTTCGACTTCAGCGTCATTGATTGAGAATTGGCGACGCTTGTCAGCACTCACGTCTTCAATTTTCACTTGTTTGCCGTGAGAAGCATCATCGGAATACACCATTTGGATGAGCTTGCTACCGATATTACGGCGCACAACAGCCTTATGACCTAAGGCTAAAATCGGTTTGTGAACATAAAATTCATCAGGGTTTACCGCGCCTTGAACAACCATTTCACCCAGACCAAAAGATGAAGTGATAAACACGACATCGTTATTGCCAGATTCAGTGTCCATAGTGAACATCACACCTGAAGCAGCTTTGTCTGAACGAACCATGCGTTGCACGCCAGCAGACAAGGCAACACCGTGGTGTTCGTAACCTTGGTGAACACGGTAAGAAATCGCGCGGTCGTTAAAGAGTGAAGCGTAAACGTGCTTGATAGCCGTTAGTACAGATTCAAAACCTTTAACGTTTAGGAAAGTTTCTTGCTGACCCGCAAAAGACGCATCTGGCATATCTTCTGCTGTTGCAGAAGAACGTACCGCGAATGACGCTTCGCTAGTTTCAGCGGCAAGTTTATCGTAAGCTTCACGAATGGCTTGCTCTAATGCTGGTTGAAATGGGGTGTCGATAACCCACTGCCTGATCTGTGCACCTACTTTAGCCAGCGCATTGACATCATCTACATCCAGTGTGGCTAGAATGTCATAAATCTTCTGGTTAACGCCGCTTTGTTCAAGGAACTCGTTGAACGCATGGGAAGTTGTCGCAAATCCGCCAGGTACTTGAACACCGGCATTGGCCAGATTGCTGATCATCTCGCCTAGAGAAGCATTTTTACCGCCAACTAAGTTGACGTCACCCATGCCTAATTCTTGATACCAGAGTACGTATTGCTGCACAGTTCTATCTCCGCAAGTTTATTTCAGTGGCCCCTTCACACGAGGGCAGCGGCATTTTACACTCCTGTCGAACACGCGTAAATCTATAATTTTATTTGTAATTTTATTACTACAAGAGGTCAGTATGGCACCAAAAGTATTCTATATCTCCGACGGGACAGCGATCACAGCTGAAGTTTTTGGTCATGCGGTTCTCTCGCAATTTCCATTAGAATTTGAGTCACTTACAATTCCATTCGTCGAAACTTTGACGAAAGCGGAGCAAGTTAAGCGACAAATTAATGATTGTTTTATTACAACAGGTGAGCGGCCATTAGTGTTCCATTCCATCGTCAAACCAGAAATTCGCGACATTATTTATTCGAGTGAAGGCTTAGATTATGATTTTTTGAATACTTTCGTGGCACCACTCGAACAACATTTAGGGGTTTCAGCTTCTCCGGTGCTACATCGCACCCATGGAAAAGCCAATCACGGCTATGAAGCGCGAATTGATGCCATTAATTTCGCCATGGATAATGATGACGGCCAGACCATGAAACACATGGATCAAGCCGATCTAGTTCTACTTGGGGTCTCACGCTGTGGCAAAACGCCCTCTAGCCTGTATTTATCGATGCAGTTCGGCATAAAAGCCGCGAACTACCCTTTCACCGAAGATGATATGGATAACCTTAAGTTACCCGACGCGCTGAAACGCAATAAGAAAAAACTGTTTGGCTTGACGATTGATCCTGTGCGTTTACATGAGATCCGCCAAAGCAGAATGGAAAACAGCCGCTACTCGTCACTCAAGCAGTGCCGCTTAGAAGTCAAAGAAGTGGAAATGCTATTTAAACGTGAACGCATTCCTTATATAGATACAACGAATCATTCAGTGGAAGAAATTGCCACCAAAATCTTGGATGTCACGGGCCTAGAACGGCACATGTTCTAAGCTTGTAGAGCAAAAAGCAGCAAGATAAACCGAGTGAATTTAGCTTAATTGAATCTAACTTAAATCAAATTCATTGCACAGTTGCCGACAATTAACACAATTGGCGCTGTGCAACTCGGTTCGATTCGTTATAATCCGAGGCAATCTGGCGAAAAGCGCCGCACGCAAGCTCGGTATTTTGAATGACCATAAAAACAGACGAACTACGCACTTCCTTATTAGCAAAAGTCATCTCACCTGCGCAACTGGCATCTGAGTTCCCATTAACTCAAGATGCGGCCGATTATCTGGTTCAGCAACGTCGTGAAGTCGAAGCCATTATTATGGGTGAAGACCAGCGTCTATTGGTGATCATAGGCCCATGCTCAATACACGATACCAAAGCGGCATTAGATTATGCGCAGCGCTTAGCCGCGTTACATCAAGAATTGAAAGATGATTTGTGTATCTTAATGCGGGTCTATTTTGAGAAACCTCGCACGATTGTCGGCTGGAAAGGATTAATTTCTGATCCCGATCTTGATGGCAGTTTCGAGCCAAACAAAGGCTTACGTATTGCTCGCGAGTTGCTGCAACAAATCACTGAATTAAAATTACCTATCGCCACCGAATTCTTAGATATGGTGAACGGTCAGTACATCGCCGATCTCATTACTTGGGGCGCAATTGGCGCACGCACCACTGAAAGCCAAGTTCACCGCGAGATGGCCTCGGCACTGTCTTGCCCTGTTGGTTTTAAAAACGGTACCGATGGCAATATCAACATCGCCGTCGATGCAGTGCGCGCCGCACAAGTTCCGCATATTTTCTATTCACCGGATAAAGATGGCGCGATGGCGGTTTATCGCACCCACGGTAATCCGTTTGGTCATATCATTCTGCGCGGCGGCAAAACGCCTAATTACCACGCCGAAGATATCGAAAAAGCACGTCAACAACTTGCCTCTGTTGGGGTCACTCAACGTATGGTGGTTGATTTCAGCCACGGTAATAGTGAGAAAAACCACCTTAAACAGCTTAACGTCGCCGATGAAATCATGGCGCAAATGCGGGCAGGCAGCACTGCCATCGCCGGTATTATGGCTGAAAGCTTCTTACAGGAAGGCAACCAGAAAGTCGTTGCAGACCAACCACTCTGTTATGGCCAAAGCATCACCGATGCCTGCTTACATTGGGATGACTCAGAAGTCCTGCTGCGTAAACTGGCAGCCGCTTCCCGCGAGCGAAAAGCACTGTTAGCGAAATAAGCCTGACGCTCGAAAAATATGTCCGAAGCGATATACGTTTTCCAATAAAAAAACCGATCTTAGATCGGTTTTTTTATTAAGAGCGGTTTAAGAATCTTCAGCCACATTCTTAATGAGCGTTAAAGCCAGTGCATTTCTATCTTTAAGAATTAAAAATCTCTATAATTCAGCCTTATTTGCTGCATTACCTTAGGTTGCTGTATGTCGCTTACGCCCATTTCTCCAAACACCGAAAATACCTCACGAACCGAAACCCCAGAAGCACAATTTCCTGAAGCGATTCAAACGCGAATCGACTCCTCTGAAGCGCGGGTAATCAAAGCGGTATTTCCATCCATCACCAACCATCACAATACCTTATTTGGTGGCGAAGCTTTAGCGTGGATGGATGAAACGGCCTTTATTGCTGCAACTCGTTTTTGCCGTAAAACCTTAGTGACTGTGAGTTCCGATAGAATCGATTTTAAAAAACCTATCCCCGCAGGCACATTAGCCGAACTGATCGCGCGGGTGATCCATGTCGGTAACACTTCATTGAAAGTTGAAGTGAACATCTATGTCGAAGACATGTATCAAGATCACCGAGAGCATGCCATACGCGGGGTGTTCACCTTTGTTGCGGTTGACGAACAACGAAATCCCACTCAAGTGTGGACATACGAGTAGTTTTTTAGACGATTTAAGCTACAGAACGGCCCGTTATCTCGGGCTTTTCATTACTATCGTGCGATTCGAATCTATTTTGCAAAACACCGACCAAAGTCTAACAACCAGAAACATATCAAAATTTTGTCCTTATTCATGAATAAAGCAATAGGATCCTTGATTACTTTTCTGTTACATTGAGTTCAATCTTCACGCGCACCGAACATAATCATAAAAGCCATGAAGCTAGAAAACTTAAATATTATTATCGCAGACGATCACCCATTGTTCAGAAATGCACTACGTCAAGCACTGACCACAGCGTTTGAGCATGCACAATGGTTTGAAGCCGACAGTGCTGACGCACTGCAATCTGTGTTGGATGTCCGTAGCGTCGATTACGATCTTGTACTGTTAGATTTGCAGATGCCCGGTTCCCACGGCTACTCCACACTTATTCACCTACGCTCACATTATCCCGATTTACCCGTAGTAGTGATTTCTGCACACGAGGATATCAATACCATTAGCCGTGCGATTCATTATGGCAGCAGTGGTTTTATCCCTAAATCGGCCTCGATGGAAACCCTCAAAGAGGCACTGAGTGCGGTGTTATTCGGTGACATTTGGCTGCCTAAAGGCACAGAGGTTATTTCTATCGAGGACGATGCCGTTGATAAAATGGCCAGCAAATTGTCCGATCTCACGCCGCAGCAGTATAAAGTGTTGCAGATGTTTGCCGAAGGTTTGTTAAATAAGCAAATTGCCTATGATCTTGGCGTCTCTGAAGCGACCATCAAGGCGCACGCGACTGCCATTTTTAGAAAACTGGGCGTTCGTAACCGAACACAAGCCGTAATAGCTCTTGCTCAGCTTGAGATGGATAAAGTCGATTTATCTTAATCGCTTACGTCTTGATATGTATCACGGACTTGATGCATGTTTATGCTTTATAAATGCCACACGGCTAGTGTCTTTATTACCTAGATTTAATGGATTAGATTTAAGCACTAAGGTTTAATACCTTGATTTATTCATGAGGTTCAGTTAGACATTATTCCATAAAAAATGCCGCTTATATTAGCGGCATTTTTATGTCAGTAAATTATGGCCAATTAACGCATTGGCAGATTTTTATCGGCAAACATTTCATCAATAAGCTGTTGATCCCGTAAGGCGACAGCTTTCTCCACCACGTCACGGGTTAAATGTGGCGCAAAGTGCTGAATAAAATCATACATATAACTGCGCAAGAAGCTGCCCTTCCTGAAGCCAATTTTAGTCGTACTGTGGGCAAACAAATGGCCAGCATCAATCGCAACTAAATCTTTATCGACATTAGGGTCAATCGCCATAGAGGCGATGACGCCCACACCTAATCCTAAACGGACATAGGTTTTCAACACATCGGCACTGGTCGCACTAAAAACAACGCGCGGCTCTAAGTTGGCACGATTGAACGCTTTCTCAATTTCAGAGGCACGGTCAAAACCAAAGACATAAGTCACTAAGGGGAAGCGCGCTAAATCTTCGATGCTAATCAAATTATTTGGGCTACGGGTCGCAAGAGGATGATCTTTAGGAACGACGATGGAGCGATTCCAATGATAACAAGGCAACATAATCAAGTCGGAATACAAATGCATTGCTTCAGTCGCGATGGCGAAATCAGCATCACCGCGAGCCGCCTGTTCACTTATCTGTGACGGCGTCCCCTGATGCATATGCAAGTTCACTTTAGGGTAGCGATCAATAAACTGGCGAATGATCGTCGGCAATGCATAGCGCGCCTGAGTGTCTGTTGTGGAAATATTTAACTCGCCTTGATCGGGCTTAGTATATTCCTCAGAAACTTTTTTAATGCTCTCAACTTTACCCAAGATATCATTGGCAATGCTGATCACTTGCAAACCCGCAGGTGTGACATGGGTTAAGTGCTTACCGCTACGACCAAATATTTGGATCCCCAACTCATCTTCAAGCATGCGAACTTGTTTACTGATCCCAGGTTGAGAGGTATACAAGTTTTCAGCTGTCGCCGATACATTGAGGTTATGTTTTACGACCTCAGCAATATACCTGAGTTGTTGCAGTTTCATCTTATTTCCTTGTCTCAAACACGCAAAATGCCATTAACAACTGAGCCCTCAAAGCACTCTCAGCTATAATCAATCGTTATAGTATATAGTAAAACTTAAAGCAAATAGGAATATAGAGCACAAGTCTGCAGATTCATACGACAGAAATGATAACCTAGGCTAAGATAACTATGCTAGTTTATTGATTTATTGTAGCATTAGCTCAATTGGATAAATAATGGAACATCTATGTCATTCACCTTGGTTCTGATCCTCATCGGTGCGCTTTTACTGCTTGTTATCGGAATTAACGTATTACAACAACAAAAAGAACGCGCAGAGGCTGAGCGGCGCATTGAATTTGCTCGTCAAAGAGCAATTATCGATGAAACCGAAGCTGTGTTATCAAACACAGGGATGATGCCTTGTAGCACGAATATTGTGTTGGTTTTGTATCGTCGCGTGCAAGATGCTTTGCAGGCTGCGACAGCAATTGGTAATAGTCAGCAACAGTCTGATTACCAGCGCCGCCTAGCCGACATTAACAATCAAGTAACAACCCTGCAGTCTAGTCAGCCTCAAACACCACCGATTGAGAATTTCAGACTACCCGATAACGACAAACAAATTTTAGCGCTAGTGCAAACCTTAAAAAAACTCAAGGCGATACTCAGAGCCGAACATAATAAAGGGAAAGTCGACCCGAGCATTTTTGCTCAGGAAGAAAGTCGTATTGACAGTTTACAGCTTAGGATCAATGTTGATTCCATGCTTTCCCGTGCAAGAGCTGCCAGTTTTATGAAGCAATATGGTTCATCAAAACAAATGGTGACCAAAGCACTATCGACATTGCACGCGATTAAGGCACAAACGCCTAATGACCCTTTCATAGGTCGTAAAGTGGATGAGGCTAAACAATTGCTTGATGAGATTATGGGCGCACAAAAACAGTCTGAACCCAGTGCACCTAGACCTAAAAATGAAGAAGATGATATCGACATGCTGTTTCAACCGAAAAAGAAATGGTGATCAGTTACTGTTTGCTTACCTTTAAGTTGAATTAGCGGCACGTCTTACACTCGTTCTTCAGCGTTATTGGTGTGGTGAGTTAGTGCGAGTAAAGCGAGTAACATTTTTGGCTCATTATCTACAGCAACAAATCAGTCTCTAAAGAAAATCGAAACAAAAAAGCCAAGTCATAATTGACTTGGCTTTTTTGTTGTTGCCTTAGCATTAAGCCAGCTCAATCCACCGCTATGCGCTTTTCTTGGCTTTCTTGGTAGTCTCACTCACCCACTTGCCATTAACGTAATGCGCAGACCAACCCGTGGCTTTGCCATCGACTTCAGTCGCAACATATTGCTCTTTCGTCTTACGGCTAAACTTCACCGCAGCCTTATTACCTTCATCATCAGTGACTGGCGCATCCGCTAAATACTGATACTTAGGCCATAGCAGCTCACGGTATTGAACCAGCTCCTCAACCAGAGGCGCACGGGTTTCCCGTGATTTAGGGAAAGTACTGGCCGCTAAGAAGATCCCTGCTGCACCATCACGTAATACGAAATGGGCATCCGATTTGCTGCATTTCAGATCAGGCAAATAGATAGGATCTTCTTTTGGTGGCGCAGCCTCACCGTTCTTCAGTAATTTACGCGTATTTTTACATTCGCTATTGGTACAACCAAAATACTTACCAAAACGGCCGTTTTTCAGTTCCATGTCGTGGCCACAGCGATCACACTCAATCAGCGGACCTTCATAGCCTTTGATCTTGAATTGGCCTTCTTCGACTTCATAGCCTTCACAAATCGGGTTGTTACCACAGACGTGTAGCTTACGCTTCTCATCAATTAGGTAACTGTCCATCGCTGTGCCGCAAATACTACAGCGGTGCTTCGCACGCAGTGCATCAGTCTCGGCATCTTCACTGTTTTCGCTAATCGCCTCAACGCCAGGCGTAAGGTTCATCGTTGTCTTACAGCGCTCTTTGGGAGGTAATTCGTAACCAGAGCAACCAAGGAAAACACCGGTTGTTCCTGTACGAATCCCCATAGGGCGACCACAGGTTGGGCACTTGATATCTGTCATCACCATTTGGTTAAGACGCATGCCACCTTCTTCGGGATCCAGCTCCGCTTTTTCTAATTGCTTAGTAAAGTCAGCATAGAAACCATCGAGCACTTTTTTCCAATCTAATTCACCGCGAGCCACATCATCTAATGTTTGCTCCATGCTGGCGGTAAAGTCATAGCTCATTAAATCCGCAAAACTGCCGACTAATCGCTCGCTGACAATTTCACCCATTTTTTCGGCATAGAAACGACGATTCTCAACTTTTACATAACCCCGATCTTGAATCGTTGAAATAATAGTTGCATAGGTCGATGGTCGGCCAATGCCGCGTTTTTCTAATTCTTTAACTAAAGAGGCTTCGCTGTATCGAGCTGGCGGCTTAGTAAAGTGTTGCTTAGGTTGCAACTCTTTTAACGCTAATACATCGCCTTGTGCCACAAATGGCAACGTATTGTCTTCTTCGTTTTTCTTCTTGAGTGCTGTTTGCACGCGAGTCCAACCATCAAAACGTAAAGTGCGTCCAGTAGCCTTGAGCTCATAGTCACCCGCTTTCACGGTCAACTTAGTGGCATCATATTGGGCTGGCGTCATCTGACATGACACAAACTGTCGCCAAATCAGCTCATATAGACGCTGAGCATCACGCTCCATGTCCGATAAGGTCGCCGCTTGGACATGAACGTTCGATGGACGAATCGCTTCGTGAGCCTCTTGTGCGCCTTCTTTAGAACCGTAGCGAATGGGTTCAGCGGGTAGATATTTATCACCAAACTCTTTGGCAATCATATCACGCAAGTTTTCAACGGCTTCTTGACTCAAATTGGTCGAGTCGGTACGCATATAAGTGATATGACCAGCTTCATAAAGTCGCTGAGCCATCATCATTGTCTTCTTCACACCGAAACCTAAGCGCGTACTCGCGGCCTGTTGCAATGTCGACGTAATAAAGGGCGCAGAAGGTTTGCTTTGGGTCGCTTTGTCTTCGCGGGCCAACACGGTAAAACTCGCCGCCGATAACGCTTGAACCGCCGCCATCGCTTGCTGTTCATTGATAGGATTAAAGGCCGCATCTAAATGCTTAACCACTTCCATCCGCAAGGCTTCTTGGGTTGGCGTACTCAGCTCTGCATGTACATCCCAAAACTCTTCCGGTACAAAGGCTTTAATTTCGCTTTCACGTTCAACCACTAAGCGAACAGCAACCGACTGCACTCGTCCAGCGGATAAACCGCGAGCGACTTTTTTCCACAGCAGTGGCGACACCATAAAACCGACAACTCTGTCTAAGAAGCGACGAGCTTGCTGGGCATTAACCATGTTAGTGTCGAGTGTCGACGGCTTGCTAAAGGCATCTTGAATCGCAGACTTAGTAATTTCGTTGAAAACTACACGTTGATACCGTGAAGGATCACCGCCAATCACCTCTTGCAAATGCCAGGCGATAGCTTCTCCCTCACGGTCTAAGTCGGTTGCGAGATAGATTTGGTCGGCAGAATCGGCAAGTGCCTGTAGCTCTTTAACGACCTTTTCTTTGCCCGGCAAAATTTGATACTTAGCCGCCCAGCCCTTTTCAGGGTTTACGCCCATGCGAGACACCAGCGCTTGCTGATCTTTCACCTTTTTATATTGAGCTTTTTCTTCTGGCGACATTTTCTTAACTTCGGCAGCGGATTTAACCTTTTCGTTGCCTTCTGAAGTCGATGATGTCGGCAGATCACGGATGTGACCTACGCTCGATTTAACGATGAATTCTTTGCCAAGATATTTATTAATAGTCTTAGCTTTGGCCGGTGATTCGACAATAACTAGCGATTTACCCATAGTTTAATTTGCGCCAAAAAATCTCAAGAAGGTGGAAATTGGCACCATATATAGAGGGTTGTACTGATAGTTTCAAGTTAATCCCTCTTTTATATGTACCAGCGAGTCACTTTTTAATCAAAGTTGAAAAAATGTAAAAATATAATATGCGTAATTAAAAACTAATATTTCATTATTTGCCAGCAAGCAAGAAATAGTTATGCATTTATCGTGAAAAAGTCGCTTTGAGCACAAAACCGTCCGCTTGTGCACTCGAAAAGCTTCAGTATACTGGGTTCCCTCAGGGACCATATGAACAAATAATAACTTTCCCTATAACAAGGATAAGCAATGAAGCACTTTGAAGCGAATTTTGATGGACTCGTTGGACCAACACACAATTACGCAGGGTTGTCTTTTGGCAATGTCGCCTCGCTCAGCAATGCCGCCTTAGTTTCCAACCCCAAAGCTGCTGCGAAACAAGGACTCCAAAAAGCCAAAGCACTTGCCGATATGGGCATGGTTCAAGGTATGTTAGCCCCTCAAGAGCGCCCAGACCTCTATACATTGCGCCGAATTGGATTTTCCGGCTCTGACGCCAATGTATTAAAACAGGCCTCGAAAGAAGCGCCTATGCTGCTTAATGCCTGCTGCAGTGCATCCAGTATGTGGACTGCCAATGCCGCAACAGTCTCACCCAGTGCAGATACGCGTGACGGCAAACTGCATTTCACTCCAGCAAATTTAGTCGATAAACTGCATCGCAGCATCGAGCCCCTCACAACGGGGCGCATATTAACAGCAACTTTCAGTGATCCCCACTATTTTCATCACCATAGTCACTTACCTGAGCATAATAGCTTCGGTGATGAAGGTGCGGCGAACCATACACGACTATGCAACGAGTACGGCCATGCCGGTGTAGAGCTGTTCGTTTATGGGCAAGAAGCCACCAATCCCAGTGCGCCTAAACCGCAAAAGTATCCAGCAAGACAAACCTTAGAGGCATCGATGGCAGTGGCACGCTTACATCAGCTTGAAGAGGATAATTGCGTCTTCATCCAGCAGAATCCTGATGTCATTGATCAAGGTGTATTCCATAACGATGTTATCGCAGTCGGTAATCAAAATGTGCTGTTCTACCATGAACAAGCCTTCTTAAATACCCAACATAAAATTGATGAAATTAAACGTAAGCTCGATACCGAACTGTATTTCATTGAAGTGCCCACCGCTAAAGTGGCGATTAACGACGCCGTCAAAAGCTATTTATTCAATACCCAGATTATTACGCTTCCTTCTGGTGAAATGGCCATTATTGCCCCAACCGATTGCCAAGAAAATCCGGCAGTATTTGCCTATTTGAATGAACTACTGACACTGAATACTCCCATTAAGCAAGTGCTTTACTTCGACGTAAAACAAAGCATGCAAAACGGCGGTGGCCCCGCCTGCCTGCGTTTGCGTGTCGCCATGAATGAGATGGAAGTCGCGGCAGTGAATCAACACACTCTAATGAATGATGCTTTATTTTCGCGTTTAAACCTTTGGGTAGACAAACATTACCGTGACAGATTAACCACCCAAGATCTTGCTGACCCTCAGCTAATCATCGAATCACGCACTGCATTAGATGAGCTCACGCAAATTATGAAACTAGGTAGCGTTTATCAGTTCCAGCGATAATGAATAAATATAATTCCAAAAACTAGACAATAAAAAGCGCACAATTAAGTGCGCTTTTTATTTATTACCTGTCCCGTCCTGAAATACTTTGACACTGGCTGATATTTTTACTTCAAACACATCATGGCTAGTGAATAACAACTGGGATCGTTGCAATCTGCGTTAAAACACCTTTTTTAGTCAGTGCTTCAATCACTAATGTTCCTGCATCAGGTTGGTCAGCACCTTTTATAAGAACGCTATACTTTCCTGCCCCGTTATCATTTGAAGATGCGACAGTGAAAGAGCCTTTACTTGCTAAGCTACCAGCTGAGGGGGTAAACGTAATAACTGTTCCTGAAGGTAATGGCTGATTATGTAAATCACCAATAATGATAGTAACTCCCCCAGTTGATTTGCCTATGATATCAATTGTATTGTTATCGTTGAGGCCATCACATACATCAGCGTTAGTTTTATCATCTACACAACTATCCGTAATAAGAGGAATTGAAGCCATCGCATCACTACCAGACATAACTAAGACTAATGAAGCGCGCACATTTAATGAAGTATTAGCCACTGCACAACCAGCATGTTTACTGCCATTAGCATCTAATTGGCACAAACTACCATTGTATAAACCATCTGCTTGGTCATAAACGCCATTACTATTAAAATCAGTAAACACTTCAGCATCCCCTCCCTCTTCACCACCTGCTACACTTGGGTTAAAAATACGGTCTTCATTATGGTCGACAAACGCTTCACTTAAGTCATACGGATTACCCGATACATCCTTTTTACTTAAAAAATTAGCTACTTCAGATGCGTCAAAACGTCCATTACTATTAGTATCGGGGAAAGATTCTTCACCGATAGCTGTCGCTAAAATCGTCACGCGCCCGCCATAAGGTTGACCCAACTCAGCATCTAGTGAGGGCTCTTTACCTTGTATTGCTAACGTATCACCAGTAGGGCGAGGATTTTGACTTGTCCATTTAACCGAACAAGCACCATTAACTGTCAAACACGAAGGCGCTATTACACCACCTTCTGTGGTAAAGGAAACAGCAGTGCCATCGGGTACAGGGTTGTTGAATGCATCAGCCAATCGTGCAGTCACATCAACCTCAATGCCATCGTAATCCCAACCTTCAGGGCTTAGGTTTGATGCCGATAAAGAAAAGCTATCTTGGTCAGGTAAACCTGTCGAAATAACTAATTGATTAGATTGACTCGATATTACTGGCGTACTGCCAGCAACTATTGCAGTAACCCTTACACTTGTTGATATTGAGCCCGAATTAACTACCGTTTGAACAATTCCCTGACCATTTGTAGTCGCAAACTCAGGATCTAGAGTGATATTGCCAACTTCAGTATTGAGCGAGAAATTCACACGTTGATTACTAACCGGAATACCATTTTTATCCATTACTTTAAATTTCACGGTTGAGGCTTCTGTCCCACCAGTACCCTTAAGTCTAATAACTTCAGGTAAAGCTTCTAGGAAAAAGATACTACCAACACTTGCAGGTAAGACATTTACCGTCGCCTTGGCAGTAAGAGATTTTCCACCAACATTAGCGCTTATATTAATAGTGTCGTCCCCCACACAGCCTTTTGCTAAGTAAGTACTGGTTGCAATACCGTTAACTGCGACTACAGGAGTGCTTAATTCTGCTTCAGCATTCGCCTTCAAGGCACAAACAGAGGTAAATTGAACTTCAACCGGATCGGCAAATAGATTTCCTGCGTCATCCTGAATAGATACTGAGACACTTGAAGTCCCACCCGCTGAAACAACTGAAGGCTCAACAGATGCAACACCATTTTGAAATGGAGAACCACTTCCCATAAACACATTAGTCGCACCGATACTAAACACTAGTTGTTCCGATTTTTCTCCCGTTAGCAACGTCGCTGTCGCACTACCAGCACCTGGCTGAGTACCGGCTAAAATTTGAACATAAGCAACACCTTGCTCAGTAATAGCAGTATCAATGGGTAATTCACCGCGCGTACTGGAAAATTGAACAATTGTTTGCTTGGAAATACCTGTCACATTAGCAATAAGATAACCTGGTGAAAGTGATGTTATTGTTGATATAGGTGTTTTTGACTCAAGATCACTCACCAACATCAAAGATACCTGAGCACCGCCAGTTGATGCCCCACCATCACCTTTAGTGTTAAATTCAATAAGATTTGATGTTACAGCTGTCCCGCTAGCAGGCGTATATGTTGCAGTAATCCCACCAGAACCCAGCTTATTTCCCGGTAAAACATCAATAGAAACTTTGCCATCAGCATTAGTCACACCGCTATCAGGTGTTAAAACCCCGTCACCTTCTAAACTAAAAATAATGCGCCCAACATAAGGGCTACCATTTTTAGTTAATGTAGCATTCAATTTTCCAGGGATTGCATTCGAAATATCTGTTATTGCCTGACCATCTGAGTTTACTAATTCCAATTTAACAACAAACTTATCAGATGGCGTTGTCCCACCATCATCGGAGATGCTGCCTCCACCACCACATGCAATTAAAAAAAGTGAACACAATCCTGCGAGAAAAACCTTATACGCTGACTTCATTGTCAGGCTCCCTGTTAATCTGATGATGATACTTAAGCTAGACGCTTATTACTTATAGGCTAACATTACACAATTTTCACGCATTTTACTCACTAGCACCTTATTTTATTTCACAAATAACGTAAATTCTTTAACACCATTTGTCATTTCATCTTCGCCGTTTTCTTGCTAGTCTTGTGAGCGCCAAAAAATAGAATGTATAAAAAACACACAGGACTCCCCATGGCAATTTCGATAAAAAATAAACTCGGCCTTACAAGTAAAATTCTGATCGGTATGGGAACAGGTATTGTCTTAGGTCTCATACTCCGCAATGCCTTTCCAGAAAGCGATATCGTAAAAGACTATATTACCGAAGGTTTTTTACATGTTATCGGCACCATTTTCATCTCCAGCTTAAAAATGTTAGTTGTTCCTTTAGTCTTTATTTCATTAGTTTGTGGCACTTGCTCACTGAGTGAGCCTTCAAAATTAGGCCGTTTAGGGGGCAAAACCCTTGCTTTCTATTTATTCACCACCGCAATTGCTCTCGTAGTTGCGATTGTCAGTGCCGTCCTTATACATCCAGGGAACGCTTCACTTGCTTCAGAAAAAATGGAATACATTGCCAAAGAAGCGCCCAGTCTTTCAAGCGTGATTATCAATATAGTCCCCACCAATCCGATGCAGGCATTGAGTGAAGGCAATATGCTGCAAATCATTATTTTTGCGGTTATTTTTGGCTTTGCTATTGCCCATATTGGTGAGCGAGGTAAACGAGTTGCAGCTTTATTTGAAGATTTAAATGAAGTCATCATGCGCGTCGTGACACTGATTATGCAATTGGCACCTTATGGTGTGTTTGCGCTGATGGCAAAACTAGCATTAACGCTCGGTTTAGAGACCTTTGGTAGCGTAGTTAAATATTTCTTCGTAGTTCTCGGTGTATTACTGGTCCATGCGTTTATTGTTTATCCGACACTTCTAAAACTCTTCTCAGGCCTCAATCCATTCATATTTATTCGTAAAATGCGCGATGTGCAATTGTTTGCCTTCTCAACAGCAAGTTCAAATGCCACTTTACCTATTACCATAGAAGCCTCTGAGCATAGATTAGGGGTCGATAATAAGATTGCTGCCTTCACGCTCCCCTTAGGTGCGACCATTAACATGGATGGCACTGCAATTATGCAAGGTGTGGCCACTGTATTTATCGCCCAGGTTTTTGGCATTGAACTCTCGCTCACCGATTATGCCGCTGTTGTTGTGACAGCAACATTGGCATCCATTGGTACAGCTGGCGTTCCGGGTGTAGGACTTATCATGCTGGCCATGGTTTTGAATCAAGTTGGCTTACCGGTTGAAGGTATTGCATTGATTATCGGTGTTGATCGCCTACTCGACATGGTACGTACCGCAGTTAACGTGACGGGTGACTGTGTCGCAACAGTGATTATTGCGAAATCTGAAGGTGAATTTAACGAGCAAGTGTTTAACAACACACAAGCGGGTAAGGCTGCTAGAAGTTTTGATGAGCAAGTTCATCATTCAGATAAATCTAACTAGCCTTAGTTAAATACCCATCACGCCCAGCCTCTGTGTTGGGCGTTTTTATTTATATTTTTTGTTCACACTTAAACCTGCGCTGTTTGTTTACATTAATGATGCCAATTCATTTTTCTAAAATTAGTAAAATGTGAACATGCCAATAGTACGGAAGTTTGTTTTTAGATACATTATGTTTACTATTTTGATACGTTAATTGGAGTTGAACAAATGTGGTGGAGAAGTCTTTGGATCCTGATAGCGTGCTGGCTATTGTGTGCCCACTTCGTACGTTATGAACAAATCAACTTTGCTATCCCCTTTGCAATAGCCCCCTTAGCTTTATGCTTTAATTCAGTTTGCTTACTGCGTTTATTACAAGTTCTATTATTTGTGAGTGTCTTTACCGTCTGGGGTGTCACCACGATTGAAGCGATACAAATGCGTTTAGCGCAAGAAGCGCCTTGGTTGAGATTATCTTTTATTATGATGGCGGTGATGCTATTTACCTTAGGTGCAATTATCTGTGGTAACGGCATTTTGCGGATCAGAAGACAAAAGTCTCCTTGGGGGAATTCACCGATACGCTAATACTTTTTGCGGTAATACTTTCTTATTCAACAATAAATAAGTTCTTATTTTGACCACAAGTTCCGCTCGGTCAGCAAAGGTTAAGTTCGACTAAGATATGCTAAGACTCTATTTGGTTATCAGTGTGATTTTGCGTAGACTGCTTTGCTAAGGCTTAGGTCATCCACATTAAGGCATGTATATTATGAGAATTTTGGTTGTTGAAGACGATCCTATTTTATCCCACCACTTAAAAGTGCAATTAAGCGATCTCGGCAATCAAGTTCAAGTGGCGCTCACAGCCAAAGAAGGTTTCTATCAGGCCACAAATTACCCGATCGATGTCGCAATTGTCGATTTAGGATTACCCGATCAAGATGGCATTAGCTTAATTGAACAACTCAGAGAAGCCGATCTTAAAGCGCCGATATTAATCCTCACCGCACGTGTCAATTGGCAGGATAAGGTCGAAGGCCTAAATGCCGGAGCCGATGACTATTTAGTTAAGCCCTTTCAAAAAGAAGAACTCGTCGCTAGGTTAGATGCCTTAGTGCGCCGCAGTGCAGGCTTTGTTAAGCCGGTAATTTGCAGTGGGGAATTGAAGCTCGATCTCGCCGCCAAACAAGTCACCTTGAGTGATGAAATCATGGAAGTCACGGCCTTTGAATATTTAATCCTCGAATATTTAATGCGTCATTGCCACGAGGTAGTTGCCAAACAACGTTTGCTCGATGTGATATATGGCGATAAAGAAGGCGATCCAAACACCATTGAAGTCATGGTCAGCCGCCTGCGGAAAAAACTGACCCGCGATGGCATTGATAATCCCATCGTCACCATTCGCGGCCAAGGATATAAATTTAACCTGCCATGCAATTAAGATTAAAATTTAAGAAACGTCTGCTGACGCGGATGTTTCTCACCTCGTTATCGATTATTGCCTTAGTGGGTTTTGGACTCGCATGGATGGTCAATATCCTGCATGCGCAGAATAGTTATAACGAAGAAACCGCACAACTCATTGCCGAAATTCCCCAAGTCGCCGCCGAATTACGGGAGCACGATCTCATCCCTGATACCAGTGCGTGGCTAGAGGAAAATAATAAGCAAGAACGCTATGTGATTGCGAGTTGTGATGAAAAATTCAAACAAGTTTGGACTTCATCCCTCGCGGTAGACCGTGGCTTATTTGATACTTGCGAGCGTTTTAACGAAATTCGCAACGACTCACCGCCCTATTATCTTACTATGGCCGATGACAGAGGTTACTTCGTCTATTTGCTCGCAGTGGAAATTGCCAGCGTACATTACAACCTGCTCGTCCTCAAAGATGCCGCCAAACTCGAGCAGGAATACAGTAAATTCAGTAAACGCACTTATATTCGTTTAGCCATGGTATTGGCCTTAGCGTTAATTCTATTAGTTAGCGCCGCCTATTGGGGTATGCGCCCCTTAGTGCGGATGCAAAATGAACTGCAATCGATTAACCAAGGTAAGAGTAAGTCGCTTTCTGAAGGCTATCCTGTTGAACTCGAAGGGGTAACTCAAGCACTCAACCAAATGCTGCAACAATCGAGTGCCCAGCAACAACGCTATCAAAATGCCATGAATGACTTAGCACACAGCCTAAAGACCCGCTTAGCCGCTGTGCATGCCATCACAGATGACGCCAGCTTGAGTAAACAATCGGCGAGCGAAAAAATCATGGAACAAGTCAGCCAGATGGATCAGCTGGTCAAATATCAATTAAAACGCGCCATGTTAGGCCGCCAAGGCCTGAAGCAAGAACAGACTGTGATTGCGCCCTTAGTCGATCAATTAGCGCAAATGCTATTTAAGATTTACCGCGATAAGCAAGTGCAGTTCTCAGCGAGCATTTCCCCTTCCTTAATGTTTCCCGGCAACAAGGGCGACTTGATGGAGCTGTGTGGCAACCTGATGGAAAACGCTTTCCGCTTATGTATCAGCCAAGTGCATGTATCGGCAAAGATTAATTCACAAGGTGAGTTTGAACTTATTGTCGAGGATGATGGCCCAGGTGTCGAAGAAAGCCTTAGACAGAAGATTATCCAACGCGGCGTGCGGGCCGATACCCAGTCGCCAGGTCAAGGTATCGGATTAGCCGTCTGTGATGAAATCGTTCACAGCTACGGTGGTAGTTTAAAAATTGAGGAAAGCCGCTTAGAAGGTGCACTCTTTAGGATCAGTATACCTGTTTAAGGACAGGGATAGCTCACAACAAAGATAGCTAAATACAAAGATAAACAAATACGAAAAGTTAAATACAAGGATGTTTAACAATATGTGAATAATGAACTTTATCAGGCAATCACAGCGTATAACTGCTCTGCTCGATTGAACATGATCCAAGAGGTGGCAATGTATTTGTCACCACTCACAGATTTATTGCCCCTATGCGTATGAGTGAATCCCGCTGGTGCTATCACCATAGTGCCTTTTTTCGGGGAAATTTTACGCTGCTGATAATAAAATTCTGTTTCACCGCCCTCTTCCACATCATTTAAATAAAACATGTAAAGCACGACGCGATGTAAGGCTTCATTGTGACCATTCTGCGGGAATTGCTCCGAATGCCAGTGGGGATAGCCGCCTTTATTCTGCTGATACTTTTGAACATTAATACTGCCACTGCGATACAAATACTTGACTAAGCCATCAGCTCTAGGTACACCCAGCGCCGCAAAATTAGCTGGGGTTAGCGTTACAGGTTGGCCATGTTCATCACTCACAGACACAGCGACCGCGCCCATTAACGCCATTGAATACTTTGCGAAATAATCTACCGCACCCTTTAAGGTATAACCTAAGAGTTCGTTTCTGAGGGGCTGCAAGTCGGCGAAACTATCTAAGGTCAAATCGTGGCTGATCTTCTTCTCCAGATCAACGCCATTGCCCGTTTGTCCATCGACAACGCCAGCATGTTGCTCAAATGCCAGAATGAGACGGTCGCACAAGTCATTCGGCAACGCATTAGGGTATACTTCAATAAAGTCCATACTTCCTCAATGGATTGGCTACTTTCTAGGCTTACTATGCTGACATGTTAGTTAAGTAATTGTAAAGCAGCATCATTGAGATAAAATAACCCACATTAGGCTTCACGATAACAAGAATATGAAAAAAAGCTGTAAAGTCTCAGTCCATCAACTTCAAGTCGGCAACTTTGTGCGTTTGCCCGTGGCTTGGAAAGATCATCCCTTTTTATTCAGTAGCTTTCATATTAAACAAGCTGCGCAAATCGAGTTGATTAAAAATCTGGGCATCGAACATGTCATCGTCGATTTAGAGCGCAGTGATGTCGCCCCGATACATGCAGATGCGGTCAACCCAATCAAACTGCCGCCAAGTGCTGAGATCAATGTGCTTAAAAACGACATGGATCAGTACAAAGCTGAACAAATCGAAGTGCAAAAGAAATTACGCCGCGACATTCATAAAACCGAGCAAAACTTTACCCGCTCGGTCGCCATGATGCGCAGCCTCATTTCTAAGCTGCGTAATCGCCCCTTAAATGCAGTCGATGACGCCAAAGATTTGGTCCATACCATAGTCGAACAGCTGCTCAACTCAGATAACTTAGTGCTGCACTTAATGAGCGATGCTAAGCAAGATGAAAGCATTTACTACCATTCTTTAAACGTCGCGATTCTTTCTATGTTGATCGCCAAAGAACTCGAATGGGATAGAAGTGAGATTGAAACAGTGGGTCTCAGTGCCCTATTCCACGACGTGGGTAAATTAAAAGTCCCGCCACAAATTCTTAAAAAATCGACCCCTTGGTCGGCGCCAGAGCTTAATTTCATCAAGCAGCATCCGTTACTTGGGATAGAACTGCTCAAATTAGCCGATAATTTCCCCCAAGCGGCCTTGGCTCCCATCACCAATCATCACGAATGTCTCGATGGCAGTGGTTATCCCAAAGGCTTAAAGGAAGAGGCGTTAGACAAAATTTCGCAACTGATTGCGGTAGTGAACGAATATGATTCCCTGTGTTACCCAAGCCAACAGGGCAAAGCCAGAATGCCCTATGCCGCATTGGGACATTTGTACAAGCAATACAAGACTAAGCTCAATCAAGAATATATTGGCAAGATGATCAAAATGTTAGGCATTTATCCTCCTGGCAGTGTGGTGGAATTATCCAGCGGTCAATATGCCATGGTGATGTCAGTTAACTTAAGCAAGCTGCTATGCCCTAAGATATTGGTTTACGATGCGTTAGTCCCTAAAGATCAAGCGCCTATCGTTGATTTAGAGATTGAAGGGATCAGCATAGTGCGCTGCTTACCGCCTGCGGCGCTTCCCGAAAAAGTCCACGAGTACCTGAATCCCCGCGAACGAGTAAGTTACTACTTTGGCGGCGATAGTCGTAAACAGTGATTTAGTTAATAGGCTCAGCGATTCATGCCTAACGGATTTCACGCATTTATTCAAAGTCATCGAGTCAAACTCGTTGGTAAAAGTCATTGAATAAACGTGATTAAATAGCAGTGATAAAAAGAAGGGGCGAATATTGCATTCGACCCTTCTTTTTTAATTTGAGAAACCAACGCTACTAGCGCCTGACTTATAACCAATGCTTGCGCTTAAAGAAGAAGTAAGTACCGGCGGCACTGGCTAACATCATCACAATCGCCATAGGGTAACCGTATTGCCACTCAAGCTCAGGCATACTGGTAAAGTTCATCCCATAACTACTGGCAATCAAAGTTGGCGGCAGAAACACCACAGCGGCAACCGAGAAGATTTTAATGATTTTGTTCTGTTGCAGGCCACTGAAACCCATAGCCGCATCAAGCAAGAAGTTTAATTTATCGAAAATAAATTGACTGTGGGGCATCAGCGACTCGATATCCGATAACATTTCCCGCAAATCCTTCAAGTGCTCATCGGATAGCTGACCACGATAGTAACGCTGCATATAACGCAGTGAACGCTGGGTATCGAGCAAACTCAAACGGATTTTACCATTGGAGTCTTCTTGCAGAGTGATGAGCTTAAATACATCGTCAAGCTCATCGTTATCAAACACTTGCTCACCGACATTTTCGAGAACAGTGTAAACGTCTTCGATTAAGTCAGACAGATAATCCACTTTCAGATTAAATAATTCGAGAAATAATTCCTGCGGCGTCGACACGTCTAACCGGCCCAAACGTAAATAGTTACGTAGCAAGCGGATAAGACCGACGTCTTCTTCACGGATTGTCAGTAAAAAATTGGCCCGAAGGTTGAAGGACACGTTAACACCACGCACATCTTGGCCGACACGCTGGGGAAATAACGAATTGATGTGCAAGCCATCGCTGTTTTGATAAAAACGTGCAGAGGCCTCAATTTCATTGATATCTTCTTCGTCAGGCACTTCTTCAACAGAAAAATGACTTAACCATTCTCGCTCCGCATCATCGGGTTTATACAGATCTAACCAAATGGTCGACGCGGGAATACTGTCCAGTATGCCGAGCTCTGTCACAGTAAGGTGACGATTTTCATACACATAAGCAGTAATCATTTGTCCTCCTGAAAAAAACTTAAGTTAACGATCCCACTTAAGTGCAGGCTAAAAAATTGTCGCTAGTTTACCGCATAAGTTGGCAATGAAAAGGCGCGAAGGATAATTTAGTAAAATAAATATGCCTTAATCGGTCTCGATGATCGTCAGCCGTTCTTGGGTCGAAAAGCGAATATGGATGCCATCGAGCGTCACCATTTTAGAATCTGAAATATCCCCCTTACGCACGCGATACTCACCATTGTTGTCAGCATTGGGTGACACGATTCTTACCGTGACTATTGTGTGCTGGTCTCGCCAATACCAAACGCTATAACTGAGTACACTCAGTCCGAGCACCACAAACACGCCAGTGAGCAGATAACGACGCCACAGGGGTTCACTTAAACGTTTAGAGCTGATATTCGCGGCCTGAGGCACAATATGACGCTGACGTTTCATCAGTAAAAACCAAGCACCAGCAATGATTAAGAATGTCAGTAAAACTTTAGTGAGCATGACCCTTCCTTTGATGTACTTCGCCTACGCGCAGTCAACGATATAACACATGCTGCAATCGAGCATTAACCCGTCACAAAGGCCATTATACGCTGACTCAAGTGGATAAACTGTCTTTGGGATCAAGCTTAACGCTCACGGTCGAAGAGATAAGACAAATGGCAAGTGACATTACACAAAAGCAATGATTTGAAACAGAGTACTACAACAATGTGGTAGGACGAAAAATGACAGGATAAAAAACACTGCGAGATAAAGATAAAAGATAAAGGCCTAATCCGATTACTGCGACAAAAGCGCCACAGCACTCAAGATGACTAAGCCATTTAGATTAAAAATCCTCAAATACCTTTGCCATTCGTTGAATTTGCGCCAAAGGTACGCCATGGCGATTCCGTTTGGCGCATTCCAACTGATGGGCAGGATTACTCGGTTCACCCACAAGCACAATTCTAACTTGATAACCTAAGGCTTTTGCCGCCGCTTCATAGGCCATGTATTCCCAGCGGCACAGATTAGTGTTGTCGCAAACCACCACGGGCTCGCCTGAAGACAGTGCCTGAATAAACCCCGTCAGATTACATTGATGATACTCAGGCAACCTCTTAGTATCAAAACGGTATTCATCTTGATGGTAGAAAAAGCTATCAGTCGAAAAGACACCGCGTTGGCGCACGCCAATGGCTTTTTCTAAAGCAAGGGAAAGAATATAAGTTTCAACCCAATGTGACTTACCACTGCCCGGTAAGCCACGCATAATAATCGCGATTTTATCACTCATGCGTTCGACTCACTACCAATCACTCTACCCGCTAAAATAGTCTCGACCAACTGAGGCACTAACTCCCCCGCTTTGCCCGTCAGATGATACTGGAACTGACTGTGCCTATCGGGTGCCATCATATTCACTTCAACCGTTTGCGCGCCATGATGATTAGCGGTATCGACAAAGCCTGCGGCAGGATAAACAGTACCAGAGGTGCCAATGGCAATAAACAAGTCGCAGTTATCGAGTGCATCGTGAATACGGTCCATCCCTAAGGGCATTTCACCGAACCACACCACATGGGGGCGCAAACGCTGGGCAGGAATACAGCAGGTACAACAATTATCGACACCAAAAGGCTCACGTAAAATAAAAGTCTGACGCGAACGCGGACAACGGCCTTTGGATAGTTCGCCATGCATGTGCAGCAATCGACGTGAACCCGCACGCTCATGCAGATCATCAATATTCTGGGTCACGACCAATAACTGACCTTGAAATTCTGCCTCTAACTTTGCCAAGGCAAGGTGCGCGGCATTGGGCTCAACCGTACCACAGTGCAATTGCTGCCAACGACTATTGTAAAAGCGTTCCACAAGTTCAGCATCACGTTCATACCCTTCAGGTGTGGCAACGTCTTCAATATGATGTTCTTCCCACAAACCATCTTGATCGCGAAAGGTGCGTAATCCCGATTCCGCAGAGATCCCCGCGCCGGTTAACACCACAATTTGCTGGTACATGCCGATTCCTTATTATTTTATTTATTTGAATTATTCTTACTGACTTTGGCAGCCGTGAATATTATTCCTTGGTATAACCATACAAAAACTATGCTTGAATTGCCGCAAAATATTGTGATTTAACGCCTATTGACACAATTTATCTGCATATCGCGCTATAAAGCCAGAACAAAGGTTTAAGTTTTCAACCTGAGCCCCTATAATGGCAAACACTATCCACGGATGAACCTATTGGTTCTGCAATCAAGAGATTAGCAATGACAGATGGAAATCAAGCGCTAAAAAAAGCGGGTTTGAAAATTACCCTGCCACGAGTCAAGATCCTAGAACTGATGCAAGGACCTGAAAACCAACATATCAGTGCAGAAGATTTGTACAAGAAGCTGCTCGATATCGGTGAAGAAATTGGTCTAGCCACCGTCTACCGTGTGTTAAACCAATTTGATGATGCTGGCATTGTCAGTCGTCACCATTTTGAAAGCGGTAAAGCTGTTTTCGAACTCTCAACTCAGCATCACCATGATCACTTAGTTTGCCTGTCGTGTGGCAAAGTGATTGAGTTTTCAGATGAAGTTATCGAACGTCGTCAAGATGAAATTGCCATGAAACACAACATTAAGCTGACGAATCACAGCTTATATTTGTACGGCACTTGCACCAATGATACCTGTGAGCATAACGACGCTTAGTCGACTTCAGCTTTCATCGCAGAGACACAAAAAACCAGCTTTAGGCTGGTTTTTTATTGGATGATGTTAATCGGCAAATCGTTATAATAGTTTGGCGTAGATATTCACTTTATGGCCCATAAACTCATTTTGCTCGCGCCAGTGCATCCCCACTCGCTTAGCCACGCCTTCTGAACCGAGATTCCCTTCTAAGATAAGTGCAATTGTCTGCTCTATGCCAAAACGCTTAAATTCGGCTAATGCAGCAGATGCGGCCTCAGTGCCAATCCCTGTGCCCCAATACTCAGGGAAATAACGATAACCCAGTTCGACTTCATTAAATTCTGCAATGAATTTCGGGCCACAAAAACCGATCACACGTTTATCGGCTTTATGCTCTACTGCCCAGCGACCAAAACCATGTTGCTGGTAATCGGCTTGGATCACTTGGTGAAATAACTCAACCGCCTGCTCACGAGACGTAAAAGCAGCAGTGGGAATGTATTTCAGCATCGCAGGATTACTGTTCATCAAATACAGGGCTTCACAATCTTGCTCAGTAAATGGCCGAATAATTAATCGTTCAGTTTGGGTTATCATCTTTACTCCTTCAAAAATGGATCGCTTAACACATCAGCCAATCGTTAGCATGGTCATCATTGGCGTAAGGTCAACGACACTACGCCAGTGTATGTCCAATATATAAATCTTAACGGTGGAAGTCACCGCTGCGCTCAGGCTGATACAGGATTTCTTCAATACGCACTTTTACCATGGAACCACCAGGGCCTGGCCATTCAATCTCATCGCCTTGGGACAGCCCTAATAATGCGCTCCCCACTGGCGCCAAAATTGAAATCGTGCCCGCGCCATTAATGTCTTTTGGATACACTAAACGTAAACAGAAGGTCTCATTACTGGATGAAACGCTAAACTTCACTTCCGAATTCATGGTCACCACATTTGCTGGCATCTGAGATGCAGGCACGATATCGGCTCTGTCTAATTCAGCCTCCAATGCCGCTTTTCCCGGAAACGCATTTGCCGGCAGTGACTCCAATAATCGCTCTAGTCTTTCTAAATCGATTTCCGAAATAATGATTTTAGGTGTTTTCACAGTCTTTCCCTCGTAAAGAAACGTGATGTTCAAGCCGTGACTCAGGCTAACATCGACTCAGTGGCTTACCCTCCCCCAATGCGGTAAGCCCCATAATACAAATACGCTCGCAGCGATAGGCTGCAACCGTGTGATATAAATTTGAATTCAAGATATTTTGCAGAAACAGCACTGAAGCCATAAGCACTTGGCTCATGGTTAATGGTCCTACTCACGCTATGCTCGCCCATGGCGCAGGCGACTGCCGAGCAGAGAAGCATCAATCTAACCCGTAGAAGAAAAAATATCCAGTCTTCATGGTGTTAGCTCAATCCCATTCCTATCATTTACTGTGTCTCGCAGCTTATACCAATCACAATCCGATTAGTATTTTACAGCCAATAAAAAAGGCGCCTTAGGCGCCTTTTAGTATCGAACGGTTTAGCTTACCAACCAGTACGAGTACGCAGCGCTTTGCCGATATCAGCTAGCGAGCGGACAGTCGTCACGCCAGCTGCTTCTAATGCAGCAAATTTGTCTTCTGCAGTACCTTTACCGCCAGCGATAATCGCGCCAGCGTGGCCCATACGCTTACCAGCAGGTGCAGTTACACCAGCAATGTAAGACACAACAGGCTTAGTCACGTGTGCTTTGATGTAAGCAGCCGCATCTTCTTCAGCGTTACCACCGATTTCACCGATCATCACGATCGCTTCAGTCTGTGGATCGTTTTGGAACATTTCCAATACGTCGATGAAGTTAGTACCTGGAATTGGATCACCACCGATACCTACGCAAGTAGATTGGCCGAAACCTTCATCAGTCGTTTGCTTAACCGCTTCATAGGTCAGAGTACCTGAACGTGAAACGATACCCACTTTGCCTTTTAAGTGGATGTGACCTGGCATGATGCCGATCTTACATTCACCTGGGGTGATAACACCTGGGCAGTTAGGGCCAATCATGCGAACGCCAGTTTCTTCAAGCTTCACTTTAACTTGCAGCATGTCCAGTGTAGGAATGCCTTCAGTGATACAAACGATAAGCTCGATGCCACCGTCGATAGCTTCAAGGATGGCGTCTTTACAAAATGGTGCCGGTACATAGATCACAGTTGCCGTTGCGCCAGTTGCAGCAACAGCATCTTTTACCGTGTTAAACACTGGTAGACCTAAGTGAGTTTGACCGCCTTTACCAGGAGACACACCGCCCACCATTTGCGTACCGTAATCGATAGCTTGTTGTGAGTGGAATGTACCTTGACCGCCAGTGAAACCTTGGCAAATTACCTTGGTATCTTTATTGATTAAGACAGACATTATTTGCCCTCCGCAGCTTTAACAACTTGCTCAGCCGCGTCAGTCAGACTGGTAGCTGCAATGATATCAAGACCTGATTTAGCTAATACTTCACGGCCAAGTTCAGCGTTAGTACCTTCTAAACGAACCACAACAGGTACTTGTACGCCCACTTCTTTAACGGCGCCGATAATACCTTCTGCGATCATGTCACAACGTACGATACCGCCGAAAATGTTAACCAGAACCGCTTTCACATTGCTGTCAGACAGAATGATTTTGAAAGCTTCTGCTACACGTTCTTTAGTCGCGCCGCCGCCTACGTCTAGGAAGTTCGCTGGCTTGCCACCGTGCAAGTTAACGATATCCATAGTACCCATAGCCAGACCAGCACCGTTCACCATACAGCCAACGTTACCGTCTAATGCTACGTAGTTCAGTTCGAACTTAGCCGCGTGAGCTTCACGCGCGTCATCCTGTGATGGATCGTGCATGCCTTTGATTTTTGGTTGACGGAACAGTGCGTTACCGTCGATACCGATTTTACCATCTAGGCAGTGTAGGTTGCCTTCAGTGGTAATAACCAGTGGGTTGATTTCTAATAGTGCGAAATCATGATCAACGAACATAGTCGCCAGACCCATAAAGATCTTAGTGAACTGCTTCATTTGCGTTGGGTTTAAACCTAACTTGAAGCCAAGATCGCGAGCTTGATAACCTTGTGGGCCAGTCAAAGGATCGATGATTGCAGTGTGGATGAGTTCTGGCGTTTCTTCTGCCACTTTCTCAATTTCAACACCACCTTCAGTCGACGCCATGAACACAACGCGACGAGTCGCGCGGTCAACAACGGCACCAAGGTATAGTTCGTTAGCGATGTCAGTGCAGCTTTCTACTAAAATTTTAGCAACTGGCTGACCTTTCTCATCAGTTTGATAAGTCACCAGATTTTTGCCTAACCAGTGTTCGGCAAAGGCTCTGATTTCTTCTTTATCGCCAGTGACTTTAACGCCACCCGCTTTACCGCGGCCGCCTGCGTGTACTTGACACTTAACAACCCATAAATTTCCGCCAATATGGCCTGCCGCTTCTACAGCTTCTTGGGCTGTATCACATGCAAAACCTTCTGACACTGGTAAACCATATTCGGCAAATAAGGATTTTGCCTGATACTCATGCAAATTCATGATGATCTATCCGTATACTTCTAATCAAATCCAACTGGCCCGTTTGGGCCAGTCACGAGGGTATGTCTGGCTATTTCTTTAAGCGCAAACTCTTAGCGAGTTGTCTTACAGATCAAGCAGCAGACGAGTTGGGTCTTCTAGGAAGTCTTTAATCGCAACCAAGAAACCAACAGACTCACGGCCATCAACAATACGATGGTCATATGAGAGTGCTAGGTACATCATGGGCAGGATTTCAACCTGACCATTAACTGCCATTGGGCGGTCTTTAATGGCATGCATGCCTAAAATCGCGCTTTGTGGCAGATTAAGGATTGGGGTAGACATCAGTGAACCGAAAACACCACCGTTAGTCACAGTGAAGTTACCGCCAGTCATATCTGCCACAGTCAGCTTACCGTCACGGCCTTTGATGGCTAAATCACGAACCGCTTTTTCGATTTCAGCTAAGTTCATGGTATCTGTGTCACGTAACACTGGTGTTACCAGACCACGTGGTGTTGATACTGCGATGCTGATGTCGAAGTAGTTGTGATAAACGATATCATCGCCATCAATAGACGCGTTAACTTCTGGGAAACGTTTCAGTGCTTCTGTCACAGCTTTGATGTAGAAAGACATAAAGCCTAAACGGATACCGTGGCGCTTTTCAAAGATATCTTGGTATTGCTTACGGATATCCATGATGGGCTTCATGTTCACTTCGTTAAATGTCGTGAGCATAGCGGTAGAGTTTTTCGCTTCTAACAAGCGGTTAGCGATTGTCTTACGCAGACGTGTCATTGGCACGCGCTTCTCGCTACGGCCAGCCGCTAACGGAGCCACAGCAGGTGCTGCTGGCGCCGCTGCTTTAGGGGCAGACTTAACAAAAGCTTCAACGTCTTCTTTCGTAATACGACCACCCACACCCGTGCCTTTTACTTTGCTAGCATCAACATTGTGCTCGGCCAGTAAACGGCGTACTGATGGGCTTAACGCATCGTTAGATTCGTCACTTGTCGCAGCTGCTGGCGTTGCCGCTTCTGCTTCAGCTTTAGTCACTTCTTGGCCAGAAACTGCACCAGCGATGAACTTAGCGATCACTTGTTCACCTAAAACAGTGGCGCCTTCTTCAAACAAAAACTCGCCAATGTGGCCATCTTCTGGCGCAACCACTTCAAGAACCACTTTATCGGTTTCAATATCAACCAGGTTTTGATCACGAGAAACTTGCTCGCCCACTTTCACATGCCAAGTGGCAATCGTGGCATCGGCAACAGATTCTGGTAGTACAGGTACCTTGATTTCGATACTCATGAAAAACTATCCTTTTATAAAATGTCTATTACTACAGTGTGATTGTAAGTTTCAGGGCACTGTTCACTAAAGATTCTTGCTGATGTGTATGCAACTCAGGGTAACCACATGCTGGCGCAGCTGACGCTTCACGGCCGGCATAAGTTAACTGTGCACCTGCAGGAATCGCGGCCCAGAAATGGTGTTGACTCGAGTACCAAGCACCTTGGTTCTGTGGCTCTTCCTGACACCAAACAAAATCTTTAACATGTTGGTAATCAGCCAAAGCAACGATCATTTCATCATGTGGGAACGGATATAACTGTTCAACACGAATTAACGCTACGTTAGTGATGTTTTCTTTACGACGTTTTTCCAGTAGTTCGAAGTAAACTTTACCACTACAGAAAACAACGCGATCCACTTTGCTTGCTTCCAAGGTATCGATTTCACCGATCACATTTTGGAAACTACCATTGGCCAATTCTTCCAAACTCGACACGGCTAATGGATGACGCAGCAATGATTTAGGCGACATCACGATAAGTGGTCGACGCATTGGGCGCACCACTTGACGGCGCAACATATGGTAAACCTGTGCAGGTGTTGAAGGCACACACACTTGCATGTTGTGGTTAGCACACATTTGCAAGAAACGCTCTAAACGGGCGCTTGAGTGCTCTGGGCCTTGACCTTCATAACCATGGGGCAACAACATAGTCAGACCACATAAACGGCCCCACTTTTGTTCACCCGATGACAAGAACTGATCAATAACCACTTGGGCACAGTTGGCAAAGTCACCAAACTGGGCTTCCCAAATGGTCAGGCCGCCAGGTTCTGCCGTCGCATAGCCGTATTCAAATGCCAATACTGAGGCTTCAGATAACACTGAGTCAGTAATATCAATCGGACCTTGCTCATCGGCAATGTTGCGTAGTGGCATGTAAGTCGTGCCATCGTTTTGATTGTGCAACACAGCATGACGATGGAAGAAAGTGCCACGGCCAGAATCTTGACCTGTGATACGAACGCGCTTGTTGTCTTCCAGAATCGAGGCATAAGCCAAAGTTTCTGCAAAGCCCCAATCGAGTGGTTTCTCACCTTTTGCCATAGCAACACGGTCGCCATAAATCTTAGCAACACGGGATTGTAATGGATGGCTTTCAGGAACGTAGCTCAATTTGTCCGCAAGGTTTTGTAAACGTTCTGCCGACATCGCAGATTCGAACGCTTCGTCCCACTCACGACCAATATAAGGTGTCCAGTCAACAGAATGCAGCGTCATTGGACGCCATTCTTTCACCACACAATCACCCTGATCTAATGCGTCACGGTAATTATTGATAAGACCAGTCACCTCATCGGCAGCAATCACGTTTTCAGCGATTAACTTGTCTGCATAAATCTTACGTGGCGTTGGGTGTTTCTTGATCTTGGCATACATCAGCGGTTGAGTTGCACTTGGCTCATCGGCTTCGTTATGGCCATGACGGCGATAACAGACTAATTCAACCACCACATCACGTTTGAACTCGTTACGATAGTCAACGGCTAACTGCGATACAAATGCAACCGCTTCTGGATCGTCAGAGTTAACGTGGAAAATCGGCGCCTGAACCATCTTAGCGATGTCAGTACAATATTCAGTTGAACGCACGTCCGCATGGTTAGACGTAGTGAAACCCACTTGGTTGTTCACTACGATGCGAATGCTGCCGCCCACTTTAAAACCGCGGGTTTGAGACATGTTGAATGTCTCTTGTACTATCCCTTGACCCGCAATGGCTGAGTCACCGTGAATAGTAATAGGCATGACTTGTAAGCCATCCTTACAACCGCGACGGTCTTGGCGGGCACGTACCGAACCAATGACCACAGGGTTAACGATTTCAAGGTGCGATGGGTTAAAGGCCAGTGCTAAATGCACATTGCCGCCCGGCGTTTCGAAATCAGAGGAGAAACCTTGGTGGTACTTAACGTCACCCGAACCGTGGGTATCAGCATGCTTACCCGCGAACTCATCAAACAGTTCAGCAGGACGCTTACCTAATACGTTAACCAGTACGTTTAGACGACCACGGTGAGCCATACCCACAACGATTTCTTTAGTACCCGCCTCACCTGCACGATAAATAATTTCGCGCATCATAGGCACTAACGCATCGCCGCCTTCTAACGAGAAACGTTTCGCACCAGGGAATTTAGCACCTAAGTATTTTTCAATGCCTTCTGCGGCGTTTAAGCCTTCAAGAATGCGTGTCTTAACACTTTTATCGTAGTTAGCTTTACCTAAGGAAGGTTCGAGACGTTGTTGGATCCAGCGTTTCTCATCGGTATCGGTAATGTGCATATATTCAGCACCGATAGAACCACAATAAGTGGCTTTCAGTGCTTTTACCAAATCCGCCAGCTTCATGGTTTCGCCACCATGAGCAAAAGAACCAGTATTAAACTCACGATCCATGTCTTCTTTAGTCAGGCCGTGGAAGGCAGGATCTAAATCGGCCACAGGTTCGCGTTTCCACAGTTCTAGGGGGTCAAGGTTAGCACCTTGATGACCACGGAAACGATGGGCGTTAATTAACTGCAGGACTTTAACTTGCTTAGCATCGAGTTCAGGATCCGTCACACGAGCAGAGCTCTTATGGCGTCCTTCTAACGCTAAACTGCGAAAATAATCACGTACTTTTGAGTGAGCAGCTTCAGGCGCATCAACAGAGGCACCGTTCACAGGAGGGAGATTATCAAATACCGCACGCCAATCATCAGCGACTGACTGTGGGTTTTCTTGATAGGCTTCATACATCTCTTCTACGTAGGTCGAATTTGCACCACTTAAGTGAGATGATTCGAGCCAGGCTTTCATGATGCCTTGGTGCATTTCTATTCCTTTCAAACTTTATACACGTGCTTAGCCATAGTATTAAATATGCAGTCTGTAGAGATTACCTTCGACGCATAATTTCTGCCGCCCCTAGATGTCCAGATATACGGCGCGTTGTCTTCCATTACATACGCAAAAGAGTCACCTTCTGCTACCAGAAAGTGACTCTTCAAGAGCTATATTATTATTGGTTTCAGCTCGGGTTCTCGCATTACACTGCTCGCTTCAACAGCATGGACTTAATATGACCAATTGCTTTAGTCGGATTAAGACCTTTTGGACACACGTAACGCAGTTCATGATGCCGTGGCAACGGAACACGCTATAGGCGTCGTCCAGCTCAGAAAGACGTTCTTCTGTTGCTGTATCGCGACTGTCGATCAAGAAACGATATGCGTGAAGCAGACCGCTTGGACCGATAAACTTATCAGGATTCCACCAGAATGATGGGCAAGCCGTTGAACAACAGGCACACATGATACATTCGTACAGACCATCTAAATGAGCACGCTCTTCAGGTGATTGTAAGTGTTCACGGGCTGGTGCTTTCTCATCATTGATGAGGTAAGGCTTGATCTTCTCATACTGCTTATAGAACTGAGTTAAATCAACAACTAAGTCACGAACAACTGGCATACCTGGTAATGGGCGTATTTCTAATTTCTTGCCTTTGAAGGTTGAAATTGGGGTAATACACGCGAGACCATTTTTACCATTCATGTTCACACCGTCAGAACCACACACACCTTCACGGCATGAGCGACGGAATGACAGAGTTGGATCTTGCTCTTTCAACTTAATCAGTGCATCGAGCACCATCATGTCAGAGCCGTCAGCTACTTCTAAGCTGTAATCCTGCATATACGGTTTAGTATCTACGTCAGGATTGTAGCGATAAACTGCAAATGTCAATTTCATCTTTGCAACTCCTAGTAGGTACGTTTCTTCGGTGGGAATGCTTCACGTAACTTAGGTGCCATGTTCACTGCACGACGATCCATCGTTTCAGTCACAGGGTCAAATAAGCTGTGGCATAACCAGTTCTCATCATCACGCTCTAAATAATCTTCACGTGAGTGAGCACCGCGACTTTCAGTACGGAAGTTAGCAGCATAGGCCGTAGCGATTGCTGTTGCCATTAGGTTATCTAACTCTAAACATTCAATACGTTGAGTGTTGAATTCACGAGAGTTATCTGACAACTTCGCCTTTGCAAGACGTTCGCGGATGACTTTCAACTGCTCTAAACCTTCAGCCATAGCATCGCCACGACGGAATACAGAGAAGTTTAATTGCATACACAGTTGCAGATCCTTACGGATTTGCGCTGGATCTTCGCCATCTTTGTTGCTTTCCCAACGATTCAGACGAGCCAGTGATGCTTGAATATCCGCATCGCTTGCGTCTTTTGGATCGTCAGTCTCATCCAAAGCTTTACCTAAATGCTGACCCGCTGCGCGGCCAAAGACCACTAAATCGAGCAATGAGTTACCACCTAAGCGGTTTGCACCGTGAACAGATACACAGGCAATCTCACCCACAGCAAACAGACCGATAACATCTTGTTCAGTACCATCTTCATTCTTACGAATAACTTGACCACTGACTTTAGTTGGCAGACCGCCCATCATGTAGTGACAGGTTGGCAACACTGGAATTGGACCATCGGCCGGATCGATATGGGCAAAGGTACGAGACAATTCACACACGCCTGGTAAACGTGCTTCTAATGTTTCTTTACCTAAGTGATCAAGCTTGAGTAAACAATGTGGACCTAGTGGACCGTCTAAACCACGACCTTCGCGGATTTCAGTCATCATTGAACGTGCTACCACGTCGCGTGATGCCAAATCTTTCGCGTTAGGGGCATAACGCTCCATAAAGCGCTCGCCGTCTTTGTTCAGCAGATAACCGCCTTCACCACGACAACCTTCAGTCACAAGTACACCCGCGCCGGCGATACCAGTTGGGTGGAATTGCCACATTTCCATGTCTTGCATTTGCACGCCAGCACGCATTGCCATACCGACACCGTCACCGGTGTTGATATGCGCGTTAGTAGTAGAAGCGTAAATACGCCCTGCACCACCGGTCGCTAGAATCGTTGCTTTGGCTTTGAAATAAACGATATCACCCGTTTCAATTTCAATCGCAGTACAACCCACAACAGCGCCATCATCGTTTTTAACGAGATCTAATGCATACCATTCTGAGAAGACTTGCGTCTTATGCTTCACGTTTTGTTGGTATAAACAGTGCAGCAAAGCATGACCAGTACGGTCGGCAGCTGCCGCAGTACGTGCAGCCTGCTCGCCACCAAAGTTCTTAGATTGACCACCAAACGGACGTTGGTAAATCGTGCCATTTTCGAAACGAGAGAAAGGCAAACCCATTTGCTCAAGTTCAATCACGGCTTCAGGACCGGTTTTACACATGAATTCAATCGCTTCTTGGTCACCGATAAAATCGGAACCTTTCACGGTATCGTACATGTGCTGTTCCCAATGATCTTCATGGGCGTTACCTAACGCAACAGTGATACCACCCTGCGCAGATACGGTATGAGAACGAGTTGGAAATACTTTTGATAAAAGCGCACAGCTTTTACCTTCTTTGGAAATCTGCAGCGCTGCACGCATACCAGCGCCACCGGCACCGATCACTACAGCATCAAATTCGCGTACTGGAATACTCACTTAGACACCCCACACAATAACAATGCCGGCCGCTAAATAACAAAATACGGTAACGACAAAGGTGAACTGTAAAACACCACGTAACGACGTGCACTTGACGTAATCTGTCAGCACTTGCCATACACCAATCCAAGCGTGTACGAGTAATGCAACCAGCGTCAGAAGTGTAAACACTTTCATTGGCAGAGCGCTAAAAAGGCCATGCCAGACGTCGTAGGTGAGAGGGGAACTACATGCAATAAAGCCAACCAAGAAAATGGTGTAACAGGCGAGGATCACTGCACTAGCGCGTAGTAGAATAAAGTCATGAACACCACTGCGTCCAAAACTTGCTGCATTGGTTACCATACCCAAATCCCCGCTATGATTGAAAAGGCTACCGTTAAGGCAAATACAGCTTTCGCTGATGCGGCACCCGATGACAATTCTTCCCAACGACCGGTATCCATTACTAAGTGACGTAGGCCACCAAACAAGTGATACGCCAGTGCAGTCATAATGCCCCACAGGATGAACTTCATAACGAAGTTATCAAATAGAGATTGTACGCCAGCGAAACTTTCAGCTGATGCTAAAGATGAATTTAGCAACCAAATGAGAATGCCAACTGCGAACAGCATGATGACACCGGAAACACGGTGAAGAATTGACACAATCGCTGTTGCAGGAAAGCGAATGGTCTGCAGATCTAAATGGACAGGTCTTTGCTTTTTCACGTTCTGCTCACTCAGCTCCATTGAGCATTTTTTTTGTTATGTGAACCGCTTTTGTACAAACTTTAAACTGGGATGTGAATCACGGCAAAAGTAAACACAAAAGCAAAGTTTAAACAAACAGTTAACTATCTGAGCACGCACTCATTTAACATGTAAACAGAGGGTGCTTTATAATCGTTGTTTGCGGCCCTTATTGGGCGAGGCAAGTATACTCGCGGCAAATGTCAAATACAAACATCACAGAATGCAAATTATGTTTTTTTGACGAATTTTTACTGTAAGTGCCAGTTCCGCATGGGAAAGTAAAGGCATTTATACCATGGTCTAACAAATTTAAACGCTTATTTAAATTGAAATGTGATCTAGAATGGCTGTAAAGTAATGGCGGTTTGACATGCCGCACTCACAGATAAGAACTAAGTAAGGAGAACGGGGTATGGCTGATTTAAAAGCCAAATTAGAATTACCAGGGAACGACTCGATAGAATTGCCAGTAAAGCAGGGAACCGCTGGTTTTGACGTAATCGACATCAGTAAACTTGGCAGCAAAGGTTACTTTACTTTTGATCCAGGTTTTCTTGCGACTGCCTCCTGTGAATCTGCAATTACCTATATTGATGGTGATCTGGGTATATTGTTACACCGTGGCTATCCAATCGATCAACTAGCCGTTGACTCCGATTACCTAGACCTGTGTTATCTGCTGCTTTACGGTGAACTGCCGACGAAAGCGCAATATACTGAGTTTGTACATACAGTTAAAACCCACACTATGGTTCACGAGCAGCTAGCCTTCTTCTTTAGAGGTTTCCGTCGTGATGCTCATCCTATGGCCATGTTATGTGGTGTGACGGGTGCATTATCTGCATTTTACCAAGACTCTCTGGATGTTAACGATCCACGTCACCGCGAAATCGCCGCTTATCGCTTAGTCTCAAAAATGCCTACGATAGCAGCCATGTGCTACAAGTATTCTTCAGGCCAGCCATTCGTGTATCCACGTAATGACTTAAGCTATGCGGGCAACTTCTTAAGCATGATGTTTGCTGTACCATGTGAAGAATACATAGTTAACCCTATTGTTGAACGTGCAATGGACAGGATCTTCATTTTACATGCTGATCATGAACAAAATGCATCGACTTCAACCGTACGTTTAGCAGGTTCTTCAGGTGCTAACCCATTTGCGTGTATCGCAGCGGGTATCGCGTCTCTTTGGGGCCCAGCACACGGCGGCGCTAACGAAGCCTGTTTGCAAATGTTAGAAGAAATCGGTTCAGTTGACCGCATTCCTGAATTCATTGAACGTGCTAAAGACAAGAATGATCCATTCCGTCTGATGGGCTTTGGACACCGTGTTTACAAAAACTTTGACCCACGTGCCAAAGTTATGCGTGAAACCTGTCACGAAGTGCTGAAAGAGCTGAAAGTTAACGATCCACTATTGGATGTGGCAATGGAGCTTGAGCGGATTGCGCTTGAAGACGAATACTTCATTTCTAAGAAGCTGTATCCAAACGTCGACTTCTACTCTGGCATCATCATGAAAGCCATTGGTATTCCAACCAGTATGTTCACTGTGCTGTTCGCACTGGCACGTACTGTAGGCTGGATTGCACACTGGAAAGAAATGTTAGATCAACCAGGCCACAAAATCAGCCGTCCACGTCAGTTATATACTGGCGAAACTGCGCGTGATTTCGTCGCACAAGACAAACGCTAAGTCCCCACGACTTATGCATTAAAAAGCGCCTGAGGGCGCTTTTTTCATATCAAACAATCCCCTTTGACACTCCCCTTGTTAGACAAAATACATTGTTGCAATTGCCTACTTGCGTAACCGCTGTTAACCGCCTTTAGTTATTCTCATCACTTTTTAAACTTTTTAGCTACATTTAGTGGGATTCGCACATTAGCCTTAACTTAAATATGGCTTAACTATATGAAATTAAGCTATATTTAATATTGGCACGGTTTCTGCTATCAAATGGCATCACAATAAAGACAACAGGTAACACACTTATGGAAAAGTCAAACATTGCTAAATTCACCCTACCCCTGCTAATGATTTCAATGCTGGCAGCTTGTGGTGAGGAAGAAGTGGCTAAAAAAGAAGAAAAATATGCCATTCCCGTCGAAACCACCACAGTGATGCAAGGAAACGTTTCATCTTTCTACAGCACGACAGCCACCTTAGAAGCGCCTCAAGAAGCCAATGTCGTCAGCCGCATTTCTGGACTCATTGAATCACTAGCCGTTGAAGAAGGTGACCGCGTGCAGAAGGGTCAAGTGCTCGCCGTTATCGATGCTAAAAGACAGCAATACGATTTAGACCGCTCAGAAGCCGAAGTTAAAATCATTGAGCAGGAATTGAATCGTCTGAAGAAAATGGGCAACAAAGAATTTATCAGCGCAGATTCGATGGCAAAACTTGAATATAACTTGCAAGCCGCCATCGCCAAGAAAGATCTTGCCGAGCTACAAGTTAGAGAAAGCCGCGTACTGTCCCCTATCAGCGGTGTCGTCGCTAAACGTTATGTGAAAGCAGGCAACATGGCGAAGGAATTTGGCGACTTGTTCTACATAGTCAATCAAGATGAACTCCACGGTATAGTCCATCTGCCAGAGCAACAACTTGCCAGCTTAAGACTCGGCCAAGAAGCACAAGTATTCAGCAATCAACAAAGTAAAAATGCTATCCATGCCAAAGTGCTGCGGATAAGCCCGATTGTTGACCCACAAAGTGGCACGTTTAAAGTGACATTAGCCGTACCGAATCAAGAGGCGCGCCTAAAAGCAGGCATGTTTACCCGTGTTGAGCTTAAGTATGACACCCATGAAAACGTGATTACCGTTCCCTATAGCGCCCTGATTAACCAAGATAACAGGCAAGCTCTGTATGTTATCGATGGCACTAATGCTAATCGCCGTGAAGTTGAAATTGGCTACCGTGAAGGTGACTCTGTAGAAGTGATTGCAGGCATTAACCCAGGTGAACAAGTCGTGACCCGTGGCCAGCAAAACTTGAAAGACCAATCCTTAGTCGAAGTGATCACCCCACTCGATCTTGCTTCCGCTAAGAACTGATAGGAGCCTTTCATGTCAATTATCAGCACTTCCGTTAAACGGCCAGTCACGGTATGGATGTTCATGCTGGCGGTGATTTTATTCGGTATGGTGGGATTTTCCCGCTTAGCGGTGAAGTTACTGCCAGACTTAAGCTATCCCACATTAACCATTCGCACTATGTATGACGGTGCGGCGCCAGTAGAAGTTGAACAGCTCGTCTCTAAACCGATTGAAGAAGCCGTTGGCGTGGTCAAAGGCTTACGTAAAATCAGCTCTATTTCGCGCTCAGGCATGTCAGATGTAGTGCTCGAGTTTGAATGGGGCACCACAATGGACATGGCGAGTTTAGATGTGCGCGAAAAACTCGACACTATCGCCCTGCCTTTGGACGTTAAAAAGCCATTATTACTGCGTTTTAACCCCAACCTTGACCCGATCATGCGTCTCGCGTTGTCTGTGCCCAATGCCTCAGAAGCCGATCTTAAGCAAATGCGCACCTACGCAGAAGAAGAGCTTAAGCGTCGCTTAGAAGCGCTTTCTGGGGTCGCCGCCGTGCGTTTATCCGGTGGTTTAGAGCAAGAAGTACACATTCAGCTCAATCAAGAAAAACTATCACAACTTAACCTCAATGCCGACGACATTAAACGTCGTATTAATGAGGAAAACATCAACCTCTCTGCCGGTAAAGTGATCCAAGGTGATCGCGAATACTTAGTGCGGACACTTAATCAATTCAATTCATTGGAAGAACTTGGCCAAGTGATCGTCTATCGCGACGAGCAAACCTTAGTGCGCTTGTTCGAAGTCGCGACTATTACGGATGCCTATAAAGAGCGCAGTGATATCACCCGCATCGGTAGCCAAGAATCGATTGAGCTGGCAATTTATAAAGAAGGTGATGCGAACACTGTCGCTGTCGCCAAAAAACTGCGCGATGAGCTTGTCAAAATCAATCAAGATCCTAAGCAAAACAAACTCGAAGTGATTTACGATCAATCCGAGTTTATCGAAAGTGCGGTCAGCGAAGTCACCTCTTCGGCGCTGATGGGCAGCTTATTGTCCATGCTAGTGATTTACCTATTCCTGCGTAACATCATCCCAACGCTGATTATTTCCATCTCGATTCCCTTCTCAGTTATCGCTACCTTTAACATGATGTATTTTGCCGATATCAGCTTAAACATCATGTCATTAGGTGGTATCGCGCTGGCCATTGGTCTATTAGTCGATAACGCCATTGTGGTATTAGAGAACAT
>Ga0070748_1000015_pt1 | contig 102005 bp, 94 predicted proteins | sample VirMetDEL_Nov_12_FD_77015 | JGI IMG/M metagenome (GOLD analysis project Ga0070748, IMG submission 77015) | Aqueous microbial communities from the Delaware River and Bay under freshwater to marine salinity gradient to study organic matter... | ecosystem: Environmental > Aquatic > Marine >... | reverse complement strand
CTCTTCATCATTGATTTAATTCTTTGACTGCTAACCCTAAGGTTAAGCAGTTTCGATTAACTCAACACCTGTGAGTGTCCACACAGATTTCTTGTTTTATCTTGTTAAAGAGCAACTCAATATTCGTAAGAGAACTTGAGTACCACACTGAGCGTCGAACGCTTCCAGTTGGCTAGGGCTGCGTATTCTACGCATTTCCCGTTTCGCGTCAAGGAGTATTTTCAACTTCTTGCTGCGCTTGAATTAAATGCTTAAAAGCAACTCAATTCAAGCTAACTCGCCAGCTTGCTTTCGCTGTCTGCCGTGTCAGTGGATGCGCATTATAGGGAGCCGGAGATTTTGTGCAACCCCTATTTTAAGGAAATTTGCAGTTAATTCTAATTATCTAATCTAGCCACACCATACCCACCACTTACCCCCAAAGTTATCCACATTTTAGTCAAAACAATGCCTTTACTCTGCATTTTTCATAGCAAAAGCCCATTGAATGATCTGTTGGTAAATATGAAAATAGAAGGGTTCAGTCTTTCAAAAACTAGATTCAGTGAGGTGAAGCCGGACACTGATTGGGATAGCGCCTTTAGTGAACAACCTAAAGACAGATGCACTTGGCTATTTATACTTATTTACTAATGCTTCGTTATTTATGGAATCCTAGCCTGTTATATGGAAGAGACGAAGCATCACTATTTAGATGAGCTATTTGTACATATATATGCGCAGAGAGAAACTTACCCACAAAAAAGCCAGCTTACGCTGGCTTTTGACATCAAGTTACCTTAACGGTAATCGATTATACGGCTGACTGGAAGATCACTTCAGAGGCTTTCTTAGTGTACGACTCGATTTGATCGAAGTTCAAGTAACGGTAAGTGTCAGCCGCAGTAGCGTCTAACTCTTTGGCGTATTCTTGATACTCTTCTGGAGACGGTAGACGACCCAACAGTGCAGCAACCGCAGCCAGTTCAGCAGAGGCTAAGTAAACGTTAGCGCCTGTACCTAAACGGTTCGGGAAGTTACGAGTAGAAGTCGATACTACAGTCGAACCTTCAGCAACACGTGCTTGGTTACCCATACACAGTGAACAACCAGGGATCTCGATGCGGGCACCTACGCGACCAAAAATCGCATAGTAACCTTCTTCAGTCAGCTGATCTCTGTCCATCTTAGTCGGTGGCGCAATCCACAGACGAGTTGGCAGCGTTTTAGCAAACTTGTCTAACATCTTACCGGTTGCACGGAAGTGACCTATGTTAGTCATACAAGAGCCAACGAACACTTCGTCAATCTTAGTTTGTGCAACAGATGACAACAGTACCGCATCATCAGGATCATTCGGCGCACACAGGATTGGCTCTTTGATGTCGTTCAGGTCGATTTCGATAACCGCAGCGTACTCAGCATCTTTATCGGCGCTCATCAGTTCAGGATTCGCTAACCATTCTTCCATACCTTTGATACGACGTTCAATGGTACGACGATCGCCGTAACCTTCAGCGATCATCCACTTCAGCATGATGATGTTTGAGTTCAGGTATTCGATGATAGGTTCTTTGTCTAACTTGATAGTACAGCCAGCAGCAGAGCGCTCAGCTGATGCATCAGACAGTTCGAAAGCTTGTTCAACTTTCAAGGTTTCAAGGCCTTCGATTTCCAGTACGCGACCAGAGAAGATGTTAACTTTACCTTTCTTCTCAACAGTCAACAGACCCAGCTCGATAGCTTTTAATGGGATAGCATGGACCAGATCACGCAGTGTGATGCCGGGTTGCATTTTGCCTTTAAAGCGCACTAATACTGATTCAGGCATATCGAGTGGCATAACGCCCGTCGCCGCAGCAAACGCCACTAAGCCAGAACCTGCTGGGAATGAAATACCAATTGGGAAACGCGTATGCGAGTCACCACCGGTACCAACTGTATCTGGTAGCAGCATACGGTTTAACCATGAGTGGATAACACCATCACCTGGACGCAGTGATACACCGCCGCGATTCATGATGAAATCAGGCAGAGTATGATGTGTGTTCACATCAACTGGCTTTGGATAAGCCGCAGTGTGGCAGAATGACTGCATAGTCAAATCAGCACTGAAACCTAAACAAGCTAAATCTTTCAGCTCGTCACGTGTCATAGGACCTGTGGTGTCTTGTGAACCGACAGACGTCATCTTAGGTTCGCAGTATTGGCCAGGACGCACACCCGCTACGCCACAAGCTTTACCAACCATTTTCTGGGCAAGGGTATAACCTTTACCCGTATCAGCCACGTCTTGTGAACGTACGAATACGTCAGATACACCTAAGCCTAGTACTTCACGGGCTTTGTCAGTTAAACCACGACCGATGATCAGTGGAATACGACCACCAGCACGCACTTCGTCTAACAGCACGTCAGTTTTTAAGCTGAATTCTGAAATTACTTCGTCGCTATCGTGACGCTTAACCACACCGGCGTATGGGTAGATGTCAATCACATCGCCCATTTCCATTTTGTTTACGTCAAGCTCGATTGGCAGTGCGCCCGCATCTTCCATAGTGTTGAAGAAAATCGGTGCAATTTTACCGCCAAGGCAGAAACCGCCAGCGCGCTTGTTAGGGACAAATGGAATGTCATCGCCCATAAACCACAGTACTGAGTTAGTCGCAGATTTACGTGATGAACCCGTACCGACAACGTCACCCACATACACTAATGGGAAACCTTGTGCTTTTAACGCTTCGATTTTTTTCACTGGGCCAACGGCGCCAGCAACGTCAGGCTCGATACCATCACGGGCGTTTTTCAACATAGCTAACGCGTGCAATGGGATATCAGGACGTGACCATGCATCGGGTGCTGGCGACAAGTCATCGGTGTTGGTTTCACCAGAAACTTTAAATACTGTCAGAGTGACTTTGTCGGCCAGTTTGGGACGGCTTAAATACCAATCTGCATTTGCCCATGCTTCAACTACTTGCTTAGCAAACTCATTGCCCGCTTCCATCTTCTCAACCACATCGTGGAAAGAATCAAACATCAGCAGAGTGTGAGATAAGGCTTTAACAGCTAAAGGTGCTAACGCTGGGTTATCCAGCTGCGCGATCAGAGGTTCGATGTTGTAGCCGCCTTGCATTGTGCCTAACAACTCAGTAGCACGCTCAGCAGATAGAATCGGTGATTTTTCAGTGCCTTTGGCAACCGCATCTAAGAAAGCAGCTTTAACATAAGCGGCTTCATCAACACCTGGGGGAATTCGATTTTCAAGCAGGTCGAGAACGAAAGCCTCTTCACCTGCGGGTGGATTTTGAACTAACTTAACCAGTTCAGCCACTTGATGTGCATCTAATGGCTTAGGGACTACGCCCTCTGCAGCACGTTCTGCGACGTGTTTACGATATGCTTCTAGCACGGCAACATTCCTCTTTGTTTGGCGCTCTAACAACGAAACTGCACGTCTTCTTAATTGAAGCTGACAGTCCGACATGATCGACCCGTATTTCCGGCCTGCAGTATACTACAGCTTTGCAAAAGTATGAATCAGGTCACACTCGGCAAAAAGCGAAATAAGGACTAAATCCGGCGGCGAATGCCAACTTACGGGAATATTAAAACAAGTGAAATTAGACAATAGTTTGAAAACAGACAAAAAACCATACACTACAAATAGTTAACAATGTTTCATTAATTTTAAATCGAACAGGCAATTTTCAACGCCCTAGATCAAATATGTGTAAATTTTTCTCATCTTGCGCCATTTTGGCTTTTAAGATGCGGTGCGAGAACTTACACTCAGGCTTAATTTACTGCATATCTCAGTTATTTCCCCAGTCCATCGGAGTACCAATGACATCCCTTAGCATTCAAGCCGTTATTTTTGATATGGATGGCGTTTTAATCGATTCAGAACCCCTATGGCAAAGGGTCGAGTATGAAGTGTTATCCGCACTTGGCGTGCCAGTAACGATAGAGACGATTCAACAAACCACAGGTTTACGTATCGATCAGTGCGTCGATTATTGGTACCACAAAGCTCCTTGGCCTCACTACGATAATGCCAAGGTCAGCCAAGCGATTGTCGATAAGGTCGCCAGTGAAATTCTGGTTAGCGGCGAAGCTATGCTGGGCGTTCACGAAGCGATTGATCACTGCCAAGCACTGGGTCTTAAAATCGGCTTAGCCACCTCTTCGTTTTACACTATTATCGAGGCAGTGCTCTCTAAGTTAGGGCTCAGCGATAAATTTATGGCAGTGCAATCGGCCGAGGGCCTCACCTACGGCAAGCCCCACCCTGAAGTGTATTTGAATTGTGCTAAGGCGTTAGATATCGATCCCCGCTATTGTCTTGCGATCGAAGATTCTTTTAACGGCTTAGTTGCCGCCCGAGCGGCCAATATGCAAACGCTTGCGATCCCCGCACCAGAACAAAGAGGCGATGCTAAGTGGGTTATCGCCCACCATCAGGCTGAGAACTTATTGGCCTTGCCGACACTCTTAGCTCAATAACGCCATAACACGCTTAGTCTCTACTAGGCGGATAAGCTGAGTTTTAGTTATATGGATAATGAGCCTTTGCCGTGTGGATGAATAGCAGAACGATATATGCACGAGAGGGGAGCCAATGAAGTACCAGTCTTTATTATCACCCGTATTATTACCCATGGGCTTAATACTCATGTCCGTGAGCTCGTCTGCTAATGCGGGTGGTGCTATGCACTGCAAGCAACAAGTGGTCAACACTGGCGATACCTTAACCACTGTGCTGGAGAAGTGCGGCTCACCCAGCGATATTCGTCAGTACAGTCTGCCAGCGACTTATCTCAACTCAGACGGCGACCGAGTGATCGATCCCAGCAAGTTGCCGACTGAGTATCAAGAATGGACCTATGACTTTGGACCAACACGCTTAATGCGCCGGCTTTATGCCACTGATAATAAAGTCACTAAAATCGAATCCTTAGGTTACGGACATTAATCAGCAGCATCCTAGATTATTGTCATCAATAAAAAAGCCAGACATTGTCTGGCTTTCTTGTTTCAATCAACTGAATGTATTACCAGATTTTTACACGTTCATCTGGTGTTAAATACATTTTATCGCCTTCTTTCATCTCGAAAGCTTTATAAAAGGCTTCCACGTTACGCGGCGTCCCCATAGCGCGGTAGTGACTCGGTGAATGCGGATCTGTCAGCAAACGACGGCTCAGCTCTTCATCACGGTAGTTACGACGCCATACTTGCGACCAACCCACAAAGAAGCGTTGCTCACCCGTTAATCCATCAAGCACTGGCGCGGGTTTGCCGTTAAGGCTCATTAGATACGAGCGTGCCGCTACGGTTAAGCCGCCTAAGTCGCCGATGTTTTCCCCTAAGGTCAAATCACCGTTAACAAACTTGCCTGGCAGTGCTTCATAACCTGAGTATTGCGCAGACAGTTGTTTACCGCGTTTTTGGAATTCTTCGCGATCTTTATCCGACCACCAATCACGTAAGTTACCGTCGCCATCGTACTTAGCGCCTTGGTCATCGAAACCATGGCTGATTTCATGGCCGATCACTGCACCGATACCACCGTAGTTCACTGCATCATCGGCATCCATATTGAAGAATGGCGGTTGCAGAATCGCAGCTGGGAATACGATTTCGTTTTTCACTGGGCTGTAATAAGCGTTCACCGTTTGTGGCGTCATGCCCCATTCGGTACGATCGATTGGCTTGCCAAGCTTGTTGATCATGTCTTGATATTCAAACTGTGCGTAACGCATGTAGTTACCGACTAACTCGTCAGCCTTGATATCTAAACCTGAGTAATCTTTCCACTTATCTGGATAACCGATTTTATAGGTGAATTTAGCCAGTTTTTCTTGGGCGGCGACTTTGGTTTCTGGCGTCATCCACTCAAGTTCATTGATGCTGACCTCAAAACCTTTGATCAAGTTTTTGATCATAGTTTCCATACGCGCTTTAGCTTCTGGCTTAAAGTATTGCTTAACATACTCTTCGCCCACTAACTCACCAATCACTTGGTCAGCGCCATCAACGGCTTTTTTCCAGCGTGGTTGTTGCTCTTCGATACCCATTAAAGTTTTGCTCTTAAAGGCGAAGTTCAAATCAACAAAGTTTTTGCTCAGTAACTCGGCGTAGCTATCCACTAAATGGAACGCGAGATAATCCTGCCAAGCCGATACTGGGAATGTCTCGAAACTGGCGCCGAGTTTTTCAAAATAAGAAGGCTGACGCACTATGATATCAGTAACTTTGTCGCCTAAACCTGCGCTGATCGCGAAGGCATTGAAATCAAATTGACCCGTTAACTTTTGCAGTTCAGCGCGATCTAACTTGTTGTAAGCCTTATTGGCGTCACGAGATTCCACTCGGCTCCACTGACTTTTGGCGATCATCATTTCAATATCGGCAACGTTTTTAGCCGCGCGTTTAGCGTCCTTGTAACCCGCTTCGGTCAGTATGTCTGTCACATACTTGGCCATGGCTTGGCGATTAGCGGCAAACTTAGGATCATCTTTCAGGTAATAATCGCGGTCTGGCAGCGTAAGGCCCGACTGGCTTAAATACACGGCGTACTGGGTTGAGTTTTTAGCGTCATTATTGACGTAAAAACCAAAGGGAATACCAGAGCCAGTCGTCAGTAATTTACCCATAACGGCAGGTAAATCAGCGTGTGTTTTGGCACCAGCGATATCGGCCAGCAATGGCTTAAGCGGAGTAACGCCTAAGGTTTCAAGCAAATCGGTATTCATAAAGCTGGCATTGAAATCACCAATCTTCTGCTCATTCGAACCTGCCGCGGGATTCTTTTTAGCAGCCGCTTCATCGATGATCTTTTTCAATGCATCTTGGCTTTGATCGTACAGCACAGAAAATGCGCCGTAGTTAGACTTGTCGGCAGGTATAGGCGTATTCGCCAACCATTTACCGTTAACGCTGTAATAGAAATCGTCTTGATGGCGAACTGAGGCATCAAAGTTTTGCAATTCAATGCCAGAAACCGCGGCGACTTCAGTTTTAGGCTCGCTGCTGCAAGCGGCTAAACCTAAACTCAGGGCGATACCCAGTGCCAGTGTGCTTATCTTCTTCATTGTTTTCCCCAGCTTCCTTAAGAATTATTATTTTTCCCGCAAAACCTTAGCATCTTGGCACGCCTCACAGTAGTAAGATTTTGTAAAAGGATATGACACTTTAGCGTCGCGCGAACCGATTCAGGCACTATGCCATCAAGGCCGTTTAGGATTTTCATCGCACAAAAAATAAGGGCACAACCTCAGTCATGCCCTCAAGACCTCACATGCATCACTCGCTAGAAGTTTTTACCCACAAATAAATAGAAGGACTTATCGCCAAGATCTGTGATCCCAAAGCCGATTGCCGCAGGTCCCATGGAAGTATCAGTACCAATGTAGAGACTCGATGCATAAATCAGATCGGTGAGGGTGACTTCAGAGCGTTCATCCCAGACATTGCCCGCTTCCAAACTCCAACCTAGATACAAAGGATAATCTGTCATTCCGAGCGCATCACGCCCGAGATCATATTGATAAACAAAGGCGCCAAAGACTTTATGCGCGCCAGTCAGTGAGTCTTTATGGTAGCCAGATAGATTTAAAAATCCACCCAGTTCAGATAGATGTAGTGTATTCATCCCATCATTATCGTTGGTTGAAATCGATGCCTTACCCACAAAAGCATGATTGCCGACACTCAAGGCGCCCTTCCAGTCGGCCTCTATCTGCACACTGTATTCGTTTTGGTTATCGTCGATAATGTCATCGAAATCTTCATTGCGCACATAAACGTTTAAGGTCACGCGATTACCCGACGTCGGGAAACTAATACTGTCTAAGCTGTCGTAGCCGAATCTAAAGTAAGCTCCATAGGAGCTAAAATCCAAGTCCCTTGAAAGCCAAGCATCATTAATTATCGCGCCCTTCTCCGCCACTAAACCCAGCTCAATCATGCCCTGTGAGGTGTAGTTGTAGCCGATACCCAGTTCTATGGTGTGGGTTTTCTTGTCAAAGGTGAGCAGACGATTGTTGTTATCGTATAAGTCCCAATTACGGGTATCGTATTGATAACGGGCGCGGCTAAAGAATTGTTGGTCTCTGTCTAAGGGCTGATAGAACTCAGTCGCAAACAACTTTTCCATACCGAGTTTGATTTCATTGCGCCACTCGCCGCCATTGAAGGTCAAATCCGTCATGGTATAGGCCATGTCAAAACTGATGGCCGATTCAGAGTTAAAATCATCCTCCCAGTTAAAACCTAATTGGAAATAATTTGGCCCCCAAGACTTAGCTTTAGTGGTCACAGTCAGTACACGGCCGTCTTCACCCTCGACAAACTCAGCATCGACACGCTCAAACTTATTGAGGGAGTAAATACGCTTTAACGCCTCATTAAGCTCATCTTTAGACACAGCTTGGCCAGGCTTAATATTCAAAGTTTCGGTTAGGAGATTCAAACTCACCTTAGATTGGTTATCGAAGACAATTTCATTAACGGAATGACGCACATCTGCCATTAATAACTTACCTTTGGCTTTTTTGGCCTCGACGTAGGCGGCATATTCCTCAGGGCTCACGCTCATGCTGCTCAGCTTATCAAGCTGACCATTAGCGGCTTCTTTACCGAGCGTTAATGCCAAGGGCATGATAGTGAAATCTGTGGTGCTCAAGGCGTCGATCGCAGGACGGATCAACACATCTTTATCAGTCAGCAGTAGTTTTTGTTTTTCGGTGCTGGCATTGGTCAAAAAGTTGGAGAGCTGATCGAGCACAGCAATAGTGCTGTCTAATTTATCTTTTTTGACTAGAGGTGAGCCAATATCGACGGCAATAATAATATCAGCGCCCATGGCCTTAACAACATCGACGGGCATATTGTTGGCAATACCGCCATCGACCAATAACTTACCTTCAATTTGAGCGGGCTGCAGCGCACCGGGAACCGTCGCGGACGCTTGCATGGCTTTGACCATACTGCCGTGACTGATCACCACAGGTAAGCTGGTTTCTAAATCAGTCGCCACTGCACGGTAAGGAATGGCTAAATCATCAAAATCACCAAACTGCTGTACTAGATCCGTAGACTGACGCAGAAGTTGCGACATAGTTTGACCACGCAGCAACCCACTTGGCGCCCTTACTTGACCTTCGTTATAACCAATGTTCAGCGGAATGTTGTAGCGATCGCGTAACTGTTTATCCCTATAACTCAAAATATTGCGCGGGATAGTATCCGAGTAGCCACTGTCCCAATCAACACCCATCATGATCGCTTCGACTTCGCTGGCGCTGTAACCCAAGGAGTACATGCCTGCGACATAGGCACCTATACTGGTGCCCGCAATGTAATCGACCGGGATGTTATGTTCTTCTAATATTTTGAGCACCCCCACATGGGCAGCACCTTTAGCACCGCCGCCACTGAGTACGACACCAATTTTAAGGCGCTCTGCCGCCATCGACGGAGTCATGCACAAACACAAAATAATAGAAGCGAGTAGTAGTTGACGCATCATGGTGAGGTTACTTTTTTATGGGATAAAAATCCGAGTTATATTACCAAACTTATCGATTTAACCGTCAGTCATATTTTATCTGGACAGACTAGTGATAAGACTGTGTACTATTTACACAAACAGATGCAGTTTAATTGAATAAATGCCGAAACAAAATATCAATCCTAACTGAATATATCGTCATTTAAATTTCAAGGACGCTAGTGAATATCTTGCTGTTATAGCCTATCTTAATGTTCAATAACGACGATTCTGTTACCTGTTTCTAAATAGCGTTCAAAATCATCCACGCACATAGGCTTAGCAAAATAATATCCTTGAATAATATAACAGCCGCGGCTAAAAACTTGCTCTAACTGTTCAACCGTCTCAATCCCTTCGGCAACCACATTTAATTTAAGGTTACGGGCTAATTCAATAATACTGCTCACAATCGCCTGATCGGCCGTATTAGTGGCGATATCAATTAAGAAGGAGCGATCGATTTTTAAGGTGTTCACTTCAAAATGGCGCAAATAGGCCAGTGAAGAATATCCCGTTCCAAAGTCATCAATGGCGACTTCAATCCCTAAGGATTTCAAACGCGTAAGATGATCTTGAGCAACATGCAGCTCCTTCATCAATACGCCTTCGGTAATTTCTAAACCTAAAGATGCCGTCGGCATTTGGGTGTCATGCAGGATTCTTTGGATGTCTTCAATAAAATCTGGCTGCCTAAAATGCACCGCCGAAATATTAACCGACAACTTAAAAGTAGCGCCATAACGCTTTGCCCAATGCGCGCCCTGTACACAGGCTTGCCTTAACACCCAACGATCAATATCCACAATTAAGCCGCAGGCCTCGGCAACTTTAATGAAAATATCGGGACGAATAAAACCGTCCTGCGGATGTTTCCAGCGAATTAATGCTTCCATTCCTATGGGTTTATCGTTACGTAAAATATCAATTTGCGGCTGGTAATAAAGCTCAAACTCTTGCCGCTCGATGGCTTTACGTAAATCGGCCTCAAGCCGTAAATGATAGAGGGCTTGGGCATTACGTTCAGAGGAATAATATTGGAAATTTCCCCGCCCTTCTTCTTTGGCGTGGTACATAGCGAGATCGGCATTCTTGATAAAAGCTTCAGGCTGCACCGCATCGTCGGGCCAAATACTGATACCAATACTGGTCGAAATATAAAACTCACGACCATATAACTTAAAGGGCGCCACAATTTGTTCCAGCAGGCTCTCGGCAATGTGATTGATCTCGTCAATGCTATTGGCATTTCTGAGTAAAATCACAAATTCATCGCCGCCAAAGCGGCAGAGCATATGCTCGCTAGCAATACAAGATTGCAGTCGGCTTGAGGCTTCGACCAGCAAGGCATCGCCCATGCTATGTCCATAGGAGTCATTAACATGCTTAAATCTATCGAGATCTAAGAAGAGTAACGCTAATTTCTCACCCGTTTGCTGCGCGGTCTGAATCGACTGTAATAGACGGCTAGAAAATAAGGAACGGTTTGGCAACCCAGTAAGCACATCGTAATTAGCTAAGCGGCGTAAATCGGCCTCAGTGCGTTTACGTTCGGTAATATCCGAGAATACCACCACATAATGGGTCACTTTACCGTTGGCACTTTGCATCACCGACACGTTCAGCCACACGGGGCAAGGTTGCTGACTGGCATTGATTAACTCACGCTCGCCCGTCCAAGACTGGCTATCACTAAGAAGTTGCTGGATTTCCGATGCCAAGCCGTCATTCATCTGCACGAATTGAGCAAAGGATTGACCGACTAAATCGTCAGAATCGATGCCGATAATTTGTTGTGCAGCGTAATTCGCCACGCGAATACTGCCTTCGACATCTAAAATCAGTACACCTTCAGAGGTGTTACCAAAGGCTTTTGCCAGCAAATTCACTTCATCTTCTAACTGGCGTTGCACGGTAATATCACTATAAATACCCGCGACCCGCTCAACCTCATTGGAGTGTTTATTGCGTGCGACGGGTCGCCCTTTTACCCTTAACCAGCCCCAATTACCCTCCTTGCGCTGATAACGATATTCGGCTTCGAATCTATCGTTCTCCCCCGCCATCATGCTATTCCACTGATCGATCACTTTTTCCCTATCCTGTGGATGCACGGGCAAATTCTCTAAACTCACCACAATCTCATTGGCATGGGTACCAAGCACAGAACCGCGATTATCGAGGTGAAATGCCTGCGTATTCTTATGCCATTCCCAGAGATCTGAGTCACTGCCGCGTAAAGATTGCCTTAGTCTGTCATCACTCTCAGTTAATGCTTGATTCATTTGTTTAAAGGTATTGATCTGACGTTGTCGGTACCAAGCAAGACTTAAGGCAATAATGGAAAATAACAGCAGTAAAATGCCCTTAAAACCTTGGGATAACCACCAATGCTGCTCAACATAAAAGGGATAGGTAAAAGGTTTGTCTGACCATATGCCATTCACCTGACTCAAAATATCTAATACATAACCACCCGCAGCTAAACCTGCGAGGTTAATCTGCGCCTCCCCCTGAAGCAGCACATAACGACTCTCTTCATCTTGATGACGTAAGCGATATTTAAATTGGATGGGCGAATCATCGAGATAATCTAAGTTAGTGATTTGAAAACTAACCATATTGGCTTCGGGTTTGATGGTCATCAGGTTACGTGGCAACAAGGACACTTCTGTCGTGTTGTTATAGTAAACAGAGACAGATTCAAGCATCACATGGTCATCGGTAATGCGGTTAGCCAGCCTATCGACATCCAGTCGCATCACGCCCTCGGGCGTGCCTAAGTAAAAGCCTGTTTTAGGTGAGTAAAAATAGGCGCCTTCGTTCATCTCATCGGAAATTAAACCATCGAGTTGATTAAACATAGCGATATTGCCTGTTTGAATATCCTGACGAATCAAAGAATCCGAGCAGCCCACAAGATTAGACTTAGGCGTTTTTTGAATAAAAAACACTGAGCTACAATTTAATTGCCATTCGGAAGTCAGTGAAATTAACGATCCCGTTTGCTGATGGTATTCGAATAAACCTTTTTCATAGGAGCCAAACCAGATCACCCCAGGTGACATTTCTTCAATATGACTGACCGTTGGCTGTGCCGCAAAGGCGTTAAATAACTGCCGCTGATCATGAAACTCGTTTTGGCTGTCGATATAGCCAAAGACTTTTTTACCGCTAACCCACAGACGACCGTCAGACGTACGATAAATCGTGCGGATAACGGGTCGTCGCTTGGGGCCATCAAATTTGTCCGATGATTTATCAATATCAAAGGGCTGAGGTTCGTACAGTCCCATTTCCCAAAAATACAGCCCTGATGTGGTCGCAATCCAAATGCGTCCTTTCAGTTTGGGGTCGAGGTAGGTTTTATAAATGAGCTTATTTTTAAAGCCATCATTACCATGGGTCCACTTAGAAAAGCTGCTGCCTTGCAAAGTGTCTTTATCGACAACAAAGAGACCGCTAGTTGTCGATAATAGTAAATAATGCCCCTCAAACTCGCTGATATCATAAATGCTTTCATGGGGATTAAATCCCTCAATCGGCACGTTAAATGCCTTACTACTGCCTTTAGCAATAAAATCCAAATTGGAAGAACCTAGCCAAACGCCTTCATCACTGGCATGCACTGACCAAGTCATGGCATCACTCAATTGATAGGGTTCATCGCCGGTATAAGTGTCGAGGATAAAATCAGGCTGCGATGCCAATAACGCCAATCCATCGCCTGAACCTCCGACCCACATCAAACCCGCATCATCAAACAACATGGCTTTTAGCGTTTCCATGTCGGCCTCAACCTTCAACTCCTTTTGATAGTTTTCAATCTGGCGTGTTTCGGGCGACCATTTCAATAAACCGATACGACTGGAAAACCATAAATATCCTTTCGCATCTTCAACGATCGCTGTGCTCCAATCGGGCAATTCTGGCACGGGGATAATCTGCCTAGAAACTTGATCTAATTGATAAACGCCGCGGCCAGTCGCAATCCAGATCCTATGTTGAGAATCCTCTAACATATCGAGAATACTGCCCATAGATTCAGTCCAAGAGTATTGGAACACCCGCTCGCCATTTTGCTCCAGCAATTCTAATTGCAAGGTTCCCGCGACCAGCATTTGACCGTTAGGCATGACCAGCAATTTGCGCCAAGGAAGATCGCGATTAACCGGCAACTGAGTAATGAGGCGCAGTTCGGACTTTGAAGGGGAGAATTCATAAATCTGGCCATTATCAATTAACAATCGCCATGTTTTACTATTCTTTCGGGCTGCCGAGACCAGCGCACCACCGGGAAACTGCGGGAATAAATAGGGAGAACCAAACGCGGTAAATTGATTTTGTACAATATCGTAGAGGTAAATTGCGGCGTTAGTGCTAACCAATAACTTGTCACGGTCGATGTTTACTACTGAGGTTAAAAAGTCATCTGCCAGTCGTGATTCGGTGCCGATTTTATCGATACGCCGCACCTTAGAATTACTGACTCGATACAAGCCCTGCTCAGTCGCGGCCCATACAAAACCGTAATCATCTAAGGCCAAGCCTCGGATACTGGTGACCGCTAAACCGTCCCTATCAGTAAAAACTCGCTGCACAAAACCGCCCGCCCAAGCAGAGTGGACGCAAGTCAGAGAAAGGATGAAACATGTCAGAATTGTTCTAATTATTTTTGTTTGCATGTGACGGCTTACTTCATACCATAGTTGTACTGTAGCAGCTCAATCCCTTCAATTCATCCGCTTGTTTACATAAAAGTTACAAAAAAATACAGGCAATAAAAAAGCGCTCAAATGAGCGCTTTTTTAATCGACAGCTAAATTACTTTTTCTTTGCCTTTGGGTTTGGCAAATCAGTAATAGAACCTTCGTACATTTCAGCCGCTAAGCCCACTGATTCGTGCAGTGTTGGGTGAGCGTGAATGGTTAATGCTAAATCTTCAGCATCACAACCCATTTCAATCGCTAAACCGATTTCGCCTAACAGCTCGCCGCCGTTAACGCCAACAATCGCACCACCGATTACGCGATGAGTGTCTTTGTCGAAAATCAGTTTAGTCATGCCTTCGCTCGCATCAGATGCGATAGCGCGGCCGCTTGCTGCCCATGGGAAAGTTGCGGTTTCGTAAGCAATACCTTGCTCTTTCGCTTCTTTCTCAGTTAAACCAACCCAAGCGACTTCTGGGTCAGTGTAAGCAATTGATGGGATGACTTTTGGATCGAAGTAATGCTTCATGCCAGCGATAACTTCAGCCGCTACGTGGCCTTCGTGCACGCCTTTGTGAGCGAGCATTGGTTGACCAACGATGTCACCAATTGCATAGATGTGCGGTACGTTAGTACGTAATTGCTTATCAACCTTGATAAAGCCACGCTCATCAACGTTAACACCTGCTTTTTCAGCATCTAACGACTTGCCATTCGGTGCACGGCCAATTGCAACTAATACCGCATCGTAACGGACGGCTTCAGTTGGTGCGCTCTTACCTTCCATAGAAACATAGATACCGTCTTCACGGGCTTCTACCGCTGTGACTTTAGTTTCAAGGATCAGGTTGAATTTCTTCTTGATTTGCTTAGTGAATACGCGAACAACATCTTTATCAGCTGCTGGGATCACTTGGTCGAACATTTCAACCACGTCGATTTCACTGCCTAAAGAAGCGTACACAGTACCCATTTCTAGGCCGATAATACCGCCGCCCATTACTAACAACTTGCCTGGAACTTCTTTCAGTTCTAATGCGTCAGTCGAATCCCAAATACGTGGATCTTCATGCGGAATGAATGGCAGTTTGATTGGGCGAGAACCCGCAGCAATGATCGCTTGCTCGAAATGAACTACTTTGACAGTGCCATCTTCAGCAGTCACTTCTAGCGTGTTAGGGCCAGTGAATTTACCAAAACCGTTAACCACGTTAACTTTACGCATTTTGGACATGCCGCCCAATCCGCCAGTTAATTGGCCAATGACTTTTTCCTTAAAGCCACGTAACTTATCTAAATCGATAGTTGGCTCGCCGAAAACCACACCGTGAGCAGCAACGGCTTTGGCTTCTTCGATCACTTTCGCGACGTGTAACAGTGCTTTAGATGGGATACACCCCACGTTAAGACACACGCCGCCTAAAGTGCTAAAACGTTCAACGATAATGGTTTCTAGACCTAAGTCCGCTGCACGGAAAGCCGCAGAATAACCTGCAGGACCTGCACCTAATACCACTACCTGAGTTTTGATTTCGTTACTCATGTTTTCCTCTAATTCTCATTCAATCCGTTGGAGGAGCTATCCTGCCAACCGAAAATGCGCCAGCGCGTAAGGTGGGCGCATTTTAACCTGTGTTTGATACTGATCACAATAAACAAAAGGCCACTCAAGATGAGCAGCCTTATATGCTTACAGAACCAAAGTACGAATATCGGACAGAATTCCTGACAGCGTCACACTAAAGCGTGCAGCCATAGCACCATCGATCACACGGTGATCGTATGACAGCGACAGTGGCAACATCAACTTAGGTTCGAACTCTTTACCATTCCACTTAGGCTTAATTTCAGATTTAGACACACCTAAAATCGCCACGTCTGGGTAGTTAACGATAGGCGTAAACGCTGTACCGCCAATGCCACCTAAACTAGAAATAGTAAAACAGCTACCTTGCATGTCAGCAGATTTCAGCTTGCCATCACGGGCACGGATAGAGATATCAGCCAGTTCACGAGATAACTCGATAATGCCTTTCTTATCCACGTCACGCACGACTGGCACAACCAAACCGTTTGGCGTATCAACCGCCACACCGATATGGAAATACTTCTTCTGGATCAGTGATTCGCCATCAGAGCTTAAGCTCGAGTTGAACACTGGGAACTGTTGCAACGTTTTAGCCACAGCTTTCATCATAAAGACCAGCGGAGTGATCTTATAATCGGCTTTTTTCTTCGCCGCGACATCGTTTTGCTGCTTGCGGAACTCTTCCATTTCGGTGATATCAGCTTCATCGAACTGAGTCACGTGAGGAATGGTTACCCAGTTACGGTGCAGGTTTGGACCAGAGATCTTCTGGATACGACTTAATGGAATCTCTTCCACTTCACCAAACTTGCTGAAATCCACTTTCGGTGCTGCAATCACTTGCAGACCACCGCCACTACCGTCACCAGAGCCTGAACCAACAGAAGTCGCAGCAGTGGCTTTCGGACGAGACAGTTCGTATTTCACATACGCCTGAACGTCTTCTTTCATAATGCGACCTTTACGGCCAGAACCTGTCACTTGGGTCAAGTCGACACCAAATTCACGGGCTAAACGACGTACCGCAGGAGACGCATGTACCGCACCGGTAGACACAGGTGTACCTGCGCTAGGGTGGTGTGGCACTGGAGGACGGCTTGCAGGTGTTGGGGCTGCAACGGGCGCCGCGCTCACTGGAGCAGGAGCTGCCGCTTGAGCAACCGCTGCTGGAGCGGCACCCACTGTCACAGTTTCAATCGTCGCAATAACGCTACCTTGAGAAACCTTGTCACCCACTTTAACAGTCAAAGACAGCAGTTTACCGGCGAATGGCGCAGGCACTTCCATGGTGGCTTTGTCAGTTTCAAGGGTAATCAAACCTTGGTCAGCAGTGATTTCATCACCGACAGACACGAGCACTTCGATCACATCGACATTGCTGGCATCGCCAATATCAGGCACTTGAATTTCTTTTACCGCAACCACACTTGCCGCTGGTGCAGCAGGTGCTGCGGCCACTGGCGCTACCGTAGCGGCAGGAGCCGCTTGGGCAGCAACCGTTGGCGCGGCTGCAGGTGCAGCGCCGCCAACTTCAAGCATGATGACTAAAGAGCCCTGCGACACTTTATCGCCAACTGCGACTTTAACGTCTTTAACCACACCCGCGAAAGGTGATGGCACGTCCATGGTCGCTTTGTCTGTTTCTAGGGTAATTAAACCGCTATCAACTTCAATCTTGTCACCGACAGCAACCAGCACTTCGATAACCGATACATCAGTGTCGCCACCGATATCTGGTACTGTCACTTCAACCACTTTGGTTGTGCCCGTCGCAGGAGCAGCAGCCACAGGGGCTGGAGCCGCTTGAACTGGTGCAGATGCTGGTGCCGCCTGAGCGGGTGCTGCAACTGGAGCCGGAGCGGCAGCTGCCGCGCCCGCCGCTTGCATCATAGCAATCAAAGTACCTTCAGAGACTTTATCGCCCACAGCCACTTTCAATTCGGCTAACACACCGGCGAAAGGCGCTGGAATATCCATAGTCGCCTTGTCGCTTTCGACGGTAAGAATCGATTCTTCTGCGGCTAAGGTATCACCCACAGCCACACAAATTTCGATCACTTGCACTTCATCGCCGCCGATATCAGGAACAAAAACTTCTTTTAATTCAGCCATTTTTATTGCCTCTTACGCGTACTGTGGATTGATCTTGTCAGCGTCGATACCATATTCTTTAATGGCTTTTGCTAACACATCGACAGGCAGCTCTTTGCGATCAACCAGTGATTTCAGTGCCGCAATAACGATGAACTTAGCGTCCACTTCGAAGTGGTGACGCAGATTCTCGCGGCTGTCTGAACGACCGAAACCGTCAGTACCTAACACTTTGTAATCGGTAGGAATATAAGCACGTAACTGTTCGCCGTAAATCTTCATATAGTCAGTCGCTACGATTGCAGGTGCATCACTTGAAATCACTTGGCTGATATAGGCTTGTTTTGGCGTTTCGGTTGGGTGCAGCATGTTCCAACGTTCAGCGGCTTGACCATCACGCGTCAATTCGTTGAAGCTAGTTACGCTAAATACGTCGGCTGTGATACCGAAGTCTTTCGCCAGTGCTTGCGCCGCTTTACGGGTTTGTTCAAGGATAGTGCCACAGCTCATTAACTGAACTTTGCCTTTACCTGAGCCCGCAACCGTTTCTAACTTATAGATACCTTTGACTATGCCCACTTCCGCGCCTTCTGGCATGGCTGGTTGCTCATAGTTTTCGTTCATTGTGGTCAAGTAGTAGAAGATATCTTCTTGATTCTCGCCGTACATACGACGGATACCATCTTGTACCACAACGGCGATTTCGTAGCCGTAAGTTGGATCATAAGTAATACAGTTAGGGATAGTGTTCGCCAATACGTGGCTGTGTCCATCTTGATGCTGCAGACCTTCGCCGTTAAGCGTTGTACGACCAGAAGTACCACCGACTAAGAAACCACGCGCACGCATGTCACCCGCAGCCCAAGCCATGTCGCCAATACGTTGGAAACCGAACATTGAGTAGTAGATGTAGAACGGGATCATAGGTGTATCGTTGACTGAGTAGCTAGTCGCAGCCGATACCCATGAAGACATAGCACCGAGTTCGTTAATCCCTTCTTGCAATACTTGACCGGTTTTATCTTCACGATAATAAGCCACTTGGTCAGAGTCTTGCGGTACGTATTTTTGGCCTTCATGAGCATAAATACCCACTTGACGGAACAAACCTTCCATACCGAAAGTACGGGCTTCATCAGGAATAATTGGCACAATGTTTTTGCCAATTTTCTTGTCTTTCAGCAATGCTGTCAGCACGCGAACGAACGCCATAGTCGATGAAATTTCACGGCCGTTTGAGCCCTGTAAAATCGAATCGAAAATCTTCAGTGACGGCACTTCCATCTCTTCAGTGAACTTTTGACGACGTTGTGGCACGCTACCATGCAGCGCTTCACGACGGCTCATCATGTACTTCACTTCTTCAGAATCTGGACCTGGGTGATAGAAAGGTAAGTCTTCTAATTGGTCATCAGGAATTGGGATATTGAAACGATCGCGGAAGTAACGGATAGACTCGATACCCATTTTCTTCACGTTGTGCGCGATGTTTTTGCCTTCGCCCGCATCACCTAAGCCGTAACCTTTAACGGTTTTAGCTAGGATAACTGTTGGACGGCCTTTGGTTTTTTGTGCATGTTCCAGTGCAGCGTACACTTTAACGGGATCATGACCGCCACGGTTTAAGCGCCAAATGTCATCGTCTGACATGTTCGCCACCATTTCGGCCGTTTCTGGGTATTTGCCGAAGAAGTGTTCGCGCGTATAAGCGCCACCTTTGGCTTTACAGTTTTGGTATTCACCGTCAACGGTTTCTTCCATTAACTGCAGCAGTTTACCGCTGGTGTCACGGGCCAATAATGGATCCCAGTAACGACCCCAAATCACTTTAACCACTTCCCAGCCAGCGCCGCGGAATTCGCCTTCAAGTTCTTGGATGATCTTACCGTTACCACGTACAGGGCCATCGAGACGCTGTAGGTTACAGTTAACGATAAAGACTAAGTTATCTAATTCTTCACGGGCCGCTAAACCGATAGCACCTAAGGCTTCTGGCTCGTCACACTCACCGTCACCTAAGAAACAGTAAACAGTTTGTGCTGAACAATCTTTCAGACCACGGTCAGTCAGATATTTCAGGAAACGGGCTTGATAGATGGCTTGGATTGGACCTAAGCCCATAGAAACCGTTGGGAATTGCCAGTAATCCGGCATCAGTTTTGGATGTGGGTATGAAGACAGACCCTTGCCATCCACTTCTTGACGGAAGTTAGCCAGTTGCTCTTCGCTTAAACGACCTTCTAGGAATGAACGCGCATAAATACCAGGGGCGATATGGCCTTGGAAATACACGAGATCGCCACCGTCTTTCTCATTCGGTGCACGGAAGAAGTGGTTAAAACATACGTCATAGATAGTCGCGCTTGAAGCGAAACTTGAGATATGGCCGCCCAACTCTAAATCTTTCTTAGAACCACGCAGAACCATAGCCAAAGCGTTCCAACGGATGATGGCGCGAATGCGACGTTCCATCTCTTGGTTGCCAGGCATGTGAGGCTCTTGACCCGCTGGGATAGTGTTCAAGTAAGCCGTTGTGGCATTGTAAGGCAAGTGAGTGCCATTACGACGCGCTTTATCGATCAGCTTCTCTAGTAAAAAATGCGCGCGCTCTGGGCCTTCCTGTTCCAACACGGCTTGCAGGGCATCAACCCATTCCTGAGTCTCTAATGGATCTACGTCTTGTAGCATATCTTCAGACATGACACTGTCCTTCTCTATATACATGATAATGAATGGTGTTTGCGGCATATTCCGATTTAGCAGACAGCTAAACTACAGAACTTAAGCGCCACTCTTTAAACGGCGCAAGCTTCGCTGCAACCGGCTATCTTCTTCCCGCACAGATAACATCACCTCTTCGATGTAACTTAAGTGTTCATTCGAGGCTTCTCTGGCGGCTTCGGGATCACGACGAACGATGGCAGCGAGCAAGGCCCGTCTGTGATCGTTAGCCATAGTAGAAGCTTCTTCGCGGCGGCTTAAAAGCTCCAAGTTTTGCGCCACATTTTGATGCAGCACAGGGGTTAAACTGAGAACGAGATGTAACATAGCCACGTTATGTGACGCTTCGGCAACGGCACGATAAAAGCGCACAATGGCGGCGGCTTGTTTTTCGATATCGGTGGCGGCTTCCACCTCGAGGATCATACGTTTGATATTTTGCATATCGGCGTCAGTACCACGCAGCGCCGCAAAATAAGCCATCATGCCTTCGGTAGCATGACGGAACTCCAGCAAGTCGTATTGGCTCTCTGGATCAGAATTCATAAGTTCAACGATAGGATCGGCAAGGCTCTGCCAGAGTTGCTCTTTGACATAAGTACCACCGCCCTGGCGGCGCATTAACAGTCCTTTTGCCTCAAGCTTTTGGATAGCTTCACGCAAAGAAGGTCGAGACACTTCAAACTGGATCGCCAGTTCGCGTTCAGGCGGTAACTTCTGACCGGGCTGCAAACTGCCCTCTAAGATCATCTGCTCTAATTGAGCCATGATCACATCAGAAATTTTTGGCTGATTAATTTTACTATAGGCCATCAGGCGCTCAGCTCCGTTGTAAATTGGTCTTACCAATTTTTTTGAGTGAGCGCACTTTATCAAATCAGCGTTTTGATGTCCAGATTGAAGATCACTCCTTAAAAGCGATCTCGATCGAAAGCACTCACGAAGAGAGAGCATAGCGGAAAAAAATGTCTATGGGGTCAGACCATTTGACAGTGCTGAGCTATCTCAGCTCAGACTGCCAAATTCAGCTATCGCTGTGACGCTGATATTGCTTAACTCACTAATCCAAAAATGGTCAGCAGTGACAGTACCGCGACAATAAGTGTAAAGTTGCGTTTACTCAGTACTAATAATGCCAAGGTTGACTGTACACATATAGGTGCACTCGCGACCTCAGGTAAAGGTTGCGCTGCTAATGCCGTCTCAACAACGACAGTGCGAGCACTGGTATTTATGGTCAAACCATGATGGCGCCATGCGGCTAACCCTTCGCTAAATTGGCCACTTAACGCATAACCAAAGGCAAAAATGCGGCTAGGTAACCAATCCAACACGCTAATCACTTCGTTGACTAATGGCAGTTCAAGGGATTTACGGGCATTTTCTTCGGCATAAAAACGCACTGTGCAATACAACACAGCACCGACTGGCCCCATAAAAATGAAGAACAAAGCAACGGCGCCGTAATAACGATAGTTAATCCAAGCGACACTTTGACCCACTTTAGCGCCAAGGTCTTTCTCGGATACCGCATCCAAACACTCGCTACAATCGAGCTCAGCGGCATAATGGTAACAAGCTTGGACGTCAGAACGACAAGCCGCTTGCATATATTTCTTGAAAATATCACGCTGTTTCTGATGGTTAAAACAAACCACCGCTACGACAATCCATAGCGCTAGACTTAATAAACCCCAAAACATCCCCGCCACTAACCAAGACAATACATATACCAACAGGGCTGGCAGCACTAACGCCAGCGCCATCATAACGCTCGTCAGTGAGGCTTTATCACCAAAAAACGTCGTTTGGTAGGATTGCAGTAAACGATCAAATTGCCATGATGAAGGAAGAAATTTAAGTCGCTCCACTAAAATGGCGACCAAGAGTGAAAATAATGCCATGGGCTGTACCTCTATAATTTGTCCATAAATAGTCTAGGTTTGTGTGAAATACGTCTAAAATCCAAAAACCTAAGAGCGCAACGCCTGAGTATATTCCTTTAGCTTCCCTAAATATCTTTCCCAATCAAAACTTTGCCCAGGGTCTGTTTTGCGCATTGGCGCAATATCACAATGACCCACAATTCGTTCGGTACTCAGCGATGGATACTCAGCCAACAATGCTTGCGTCAACACTACCAATGACTGATATTGCTCAGGCGTGTAAGGCTCAGTATCTGTGCCTTCCAACTCAATACCAATGGAAAAATCATTACAATTCTCTCTCTCACCATAACGAGACACCCCAGCATGCCAAGCCCTGTCGTTACAACTCACGTACTGCACACGCTCGCCATTACGGCGGATCAAAAAGTGCGCCGAGACTTCCAAGCCCTGCAGCTGTGCAAAACTGGCATCGGCATTAGTATCTAAGCACCCTTGAAATAATTGATCAATATAGGGTAATCCAAAGCAACCTGCTGGCAGGCTAATATTGTGGATCACCAACAAACTCACTTCACCCAAGGGACGTTGATTAAAATGTGGTGACTCACAACGCCTTGCACCCTCACACCAACCCAATTCAAACCGCATTATGAGCTTATCCTCTTATGCCACATATACCCAAACAACCTGAAGATGCAGGATTCAGCGGGAGTTTAACGCACTTTAGGCAAGGCGGTTATTTGCGGACCTAGTGGGCTAAGTTAAAAATAACCAACACGGCATAATGTGCGTTACAACCCGCCGGAACGGAGCGTCTAGGGCACTCCACTTCCGTGTTGCATCAATTCAAAAGGTGGCCGACATTCTGTCATTGATGCGCCTTGAATTGAAGCACCCTAGGCGCTCTGAAACTCGTATATTCAGGTAGCTTGGGTATATACTCGGTTACTCTAACAGTATTCAGCCAAGCAAAGAAGAAACCCTGCACACGGAACTGACTGACTTCATCATCTTTTAATATTGAGATCATGGAGCAAGCCATTCATTCCCAACTTAAATAAGCCAGAGGCTGAGTCTCTGCAGCACAATCTTCCAAGCTGTTCCGCGAGACCTAAGGCCGTGGTAATCTTAACCTAAGATGCAAGTAGGTCGTCAGTAATTAAAGAATGCAAGGACCCCGCTCATGTTAGAAAACGATATTCGCCAGTCAGTAAAATCCGCACTCAGTGAAGACTTAGGCGGCACCGAAATCAACGATCAAACCAAGGCCATCGCTTATGGTGATATCACAGCAATGTTGATCCCTGCTGATAAGTACGCTGAAGCCACCCTTATTACCCGTGAAGAAGGCGTTTTTTGCGGTAAAGCATGGGCAGAGCAGGTTTTTAATCAACTTGGTGGGGAAGTCGCACTGCATTGGCATGTCGATGATGGCGATTTAGTATTACCCAACCAGTTACTGTGTGAACTCTCGGGACCAGCGCGCGCTATTCTCACTGGCGAACGCACGGCAATGAATTTCATCCAAACCCTGTCTGGCGTTGCGACCTTAACTAAGCATTATGTCGATAAATTGGTGGGCACGCACACTCGCCTATTAGATACTCGCAAAACCATTCCAGGTCTGCGCACTGCCCAGAAATATGCCGTCACCTGCGGCGGCGGCAAAAACCACCGCATTGGCTTATATGATGCATTTTTGATTAAAGAAAACCACATTATGGCCTGTGGTGGTATTCGCCAAGCCGTAGATACCGCCCGCAGCTTGTACCCGAATAAACCCGTTGAAGTCGAAGTGGAATCACTCGAAGAACTCGCCTTAGCACTCGACTCTGGCACAGATATCATCATGTTAGATAACTTTGATATCACTATGATGGTCGAAGCCGTAGAGATGAATAATCAATATCGAGCTAAAGACAAAGCAAAAGGCGCTAAGCTTGAAGTCTCCGGCAATGTCACCTTAGACACTCTAGCCGAATTCGCCAAAACTGGTGTCGACTATATCTCAGTTGGTGCACTCACTAAGCATGTTCGCGCCCTAGACTTATCGCTTAGATTGAAAGCTTAAATCACTCGCTCATTAGAAGGTGAAACGTTCGCTGAAAACACCTCAGAACGTTTCACTTTCAACCTATTCTAGAGCGATACATTTCTTCTGAGTTCCCGAGGCTAGCCTCTAAGTTATGCCTGTTACTATACACGCGCACCATCATGCACCATCACCATCAACCCCAGACTCCTCACGCTAACATGCCAGCAATTTGACTCGGCCAGTTTAGGTGCCAGCCAAACTGATAATGTCAAAAGTTTGTTATAACCTAACATGCCAATAAGTCAGTTTTTTATACAAAACGACACTTTATTAGTACTTTATACTTAATTTCTGTTTCCTTTATCTTAACTTTGTACTAACTTTTACACAGGCGAGATGGCCGTTTGGTCAACCTCACCTAAGGTCAGCACTGGAATGTTTGTCAAAGCACTCTAATTTGCGTTTGAGGAGCACATTTTGAGGGACATTAGCCTAAGGTGCGGTTACCGAAAGGATTTATTTAAACAAATGCTAACTTACTTCAACTTAGTAAATTAAAAAATAAATCAGCATGAGTCATTACACATGGGTCATTCAAGATCATCGGTGTACTGTTAATGTTATCAAGATCACGCAAGTGACTTTATTAACATAAATGAGTAAAAGAGTTTAACGGAACAAAATAATTTATAGGGTAAAACAGCAGTTAGGTTAAACACTCTATTCAACCCTTACTGCAACCATAGTAAGTCACTAAATAGTTAGCTGGAGAGAAAAATGAAGGCCATGAATTTAAACACAGCATTAAACAAAAAAGCTCAGGGCTTTACCCTGATCGAACTAATGATCGTAGTCGCAATCATCGGTATTTTGGCAGCAATCGCACTGCCTGCGTACCAAACGTATACAGATAAAGCAAAATATACTGAGGTAATGCATGCAGCATCACCCTACAAAACCGCTTTAGAAGTTTGCGCCCAAGTAGAAGGTACACTAGATGCTGCAAGCTGTGGTTCAAGTAAGGGCGGTGTTCCTGCTGCTGCCGGAGCATCAGGAAAAGTTACGTCAGTTACTGTTGGCGGCCACTCTGCAACAGGCGTAACAATTACAGTAGTGCCTGCTGTATTTGGGGGAGTAACTGCAAGTGATACTTATGTTTTAACTGGAACTCTAACAGCAGGGCAGGTTACTTGGTCTGATAACTGTACAAAATTCTGCTAAATCCTAAATTCATATCTAACTATTTAGGTGTAGGATATTAAATGCGAAATTCTACACCTAACTTTTAAGTATTAACTATTATGCCTACAACAGGTCTGCACCTTGGTTTATCAACCTTATTTATTCGCAAGGGCCTGCTTGCCGAAGAGCAGATGGCTAACGCCATCACAAAATCACGTCAGAATAAGCATGGACTTGTTAGTACCTTAGTCCAAGAAAAACTCATTTCAGCCCGTGCCATCGCCGAGCTGTGTTATGAAGAATATGGCACGCCACTACTCGATCTCAATGAGTTTGATCTTGCATCCATTCCTGAAGATTTCCTCAATAAAAAACTGATTGAGAAACACCGCTGCCTACCACTGTTTAAGCGCGGCAATCGCCTCTATATAGGCACATCTGACCCGACCAATATTGCCGCCCTCGAAGATTTCCAATTTAGTGCTGGCCTGCACGCCGAAGCCATTTTGGTGGAAGAAGATAAACTCGCTAAGGCGCTGGAAAAAATCCTTGAAGAAGACATCAGCGGACTCGATATCAGCAGCATGGATGAGGCGGCGCTGGCGGGGATTGAAATTACCGATACAGATAGGCGCAACGAAGAACCCACAGGCGATAGCAGCGACGATGCACCTATCGTTATTTATATCAATAAAATTCTAACCGATGCCATCCGCAAAGGCGCGTCGGATTTACATTTTGAACCCTATGAAAAACGCTACCGTATTCGTTTTCGCATTGACGGTATTCTCCACGAAGTCTCTGAGCCACCTATTAGCCTCGCAGGTCGTTTATCGGCGCGTCTAAAGGTGATGTCGAAACTCGATATAGCCGAACGGCGTGTGCCACAAGATGGCCGCATTAAGATGAAACTGTCCCGCACTAAGTCTATCGACTTTCGGGTTAGTACTCTGCCGACCCTGTGGGGTGAAAAGATTGTAATGCGGATTTTAGACTCATCCTCCGCACAATTAGGCATTGAAAAGCTCGGCTACGAGCCTGACCAAGAAAAGCTCTACCTTGAGATGCTAGCAAAACCCCAAGGCATGATTTTAGTAACGGGGCCCACAGGTTCTGGTAAAACCGTCTCCCTCTACACAGGGTTAAATATTCTCAATACCGAAGAGCGTAATATATCTACCGCCGAAGATCCGGTGGAGATTAACCTCGAAGGCGTGAACCAAGTTCACATTAATTTAAAGGCAGGTCTCACCTTCGCCTCCGCACTGCGTTCGTTCTTACGCCAAGATCCCGATGTAGTGATGGTCGGTGAAATCCGCGATCTTGAAACTGCCGAGATTGCCATTAAAGCGGCGCAAACGGGTCACTTAGTCTTATCGACCTTACACACAAACTCGGCAGCCGAAACCTTAACCCGTTTAATTAATATGGGTGTACCTGGCTACAACATAGCTAGCTCTGTGAATCTGATTATTGCCCAGCGCTTAGCCCGTCGCCTCTGCTCTGAATGTAAACAAGCGGAAGTGATACCCGAGCATGAATTACTGCGCTTAGGCTTTGCCCAAGCACAAATCACTCAGGGCTTTACCACCTTTAAACCTGTTGGTTGCGAACATTGTTCAGGCGGCTACAAAGGCCGAGTCGGTATTTACGAAGTAATGAAGATGTCCGATGAAATCGCGCGCACTATTATGGAAGGCGGTAACTCATTACAAATCGCCTCCCAAGCTAAAGCGCAAGGTATGCGAGATTTGCGTCAATCAGGATTATTAAAAGTGATCCACGGTGTAACGAGTATTGCTGAAGTCAACCGAGTCACGAGTTTCGACTAAACAGAACAGCATGCTCACAAGAAAGAATGAGCAATATAATTATCACTTTCAAGATTTATGTTTAATACTTAACTATCATATCAATAGTCTTATACCCTTAATTTAATAAGAATTATCTAGGAAACATTATGGCTACGGCAACCACAGCAAGAAAGCCTCGCGCCAATAAGAACGACAAAAAGAGCCAACCTAAAATTTATACCTTCGAATGGAAGGGGCTCAATCGTGATGGCAAAAAAACTGGCGGAGAGTTAAAGGGGACTACCGTAGCCGAAATAAAAAGTCAGCTTAAACTGCAAGGCGTCAACCCAAAGGTTGTCCGCAAAAAAGCCTCACCATTATTCTCACGCAATCCTGATATTAAGGCCATGGACATCGCCATGGTGACTCGGCAAATCGCCACTATGTTAGCCGCAGGCGTTCCTTTAGTGACCACCATAGAAATGCTTGGTCGGGGTCACGAAAAGCAAAAAATGCGCGAACTACTCGGCACTGTGCTATCAGAAATTCAATCGGGTATTCCACTTTCAGACTCGTTACGTCCTCACAGACGTTACTTCGATGACTTATATGTCGACCTAGTCGCGGCAGGGGAGCATTCAGGCTCGCTCGATGCGGTATTCGATCGTATTGCCACTTATAGGGAAAAAGCTGAGCAACTGAAATCTAAAATTAAAAAAGCCATGTTTTATCCCGCTGCTGTAGTGGTGGTGGCAATTTTAGTGACCACTCTGCTACTACTGTTTGTGGTACCACAATTCGAAGAGATTTTTAATAGCTTTGGTGCTGAACTCCCTGCATTTACACAGTTCATTATTGGCATATCACGTTTTTTACAAAGTTCTTGGTATATTTTCTTTTTTGCCATTGTCATCAGTATTTGGTTGTTTATACGTGCCCACCGTAATTCACAAGTCGTTCGGGATAGAGTCGATGAGTTGGTGCTCAAAATTCCCGTTATCGGTAATATTTTGCATAAAGCTGCCATGGCACGCTTTTCACGCACCTTAGCCACAACATTTGCCGCTGGCGTCCCCTTAATCGATGGTATGGAATCTGCAGCTGGCGCATCGGGTAATGCGGTCTACCGTAAAGCCTTGCTCAAAGTACGCCAAGAAGTGATGGCGGGTATGCAGATGAACGTGGCTATGCGCACCACTGGACTATTTCCCGATATGTTGATCCAAATGGTGATGATAGGTGAAGAGTCTGGATCACTGGATAATATGCTCAATAAAGTCGCCAATATTTATGAAATGCAAGTGGATGATGCCGTTGATGGCTTATCAAGCCTGATAGAGCCTATTATGATGGTGGTTATCGGGACACTTGTAGGTGGTTTGATTGTAGGCATGTACCTACCTATCTTCCAAATGGGAAATGTCGTAGGCTAACGCTTCACTTCAATAATAGAAAAGTTAATAACAAGAACAGCTAATGAATGAATTTATCTCCCTTTTAAGCCAGTCTCTAGATCAGAGCCCTTGGCTGTTTATTGCGTTAAGCTTTATTTTTGCCGCTACCATTGGTAGTTTTTTAAATGTGGTGATCCATAGATTTCCTGTGATGATGAAACGGGAATGGCAGCAAGAATGTAATCAGTATTTGCAGGAATACCACGAAGACACAGTCAAAAAAATAGGGATAGAGCAACTCAATAAACCTATTGATGCCTTTCCTGAAAAGTACAATCTTGTTGTGCCGGGCTCAGCCTGCCCTAAATGTAAAATCTCAATTAAGCCTTGGCATAATTTACCTGTATTAGGCTGGTTAATGCTCAAAGGTAAATGCGCCGCCTGTCACGCCCCTATTTCTTCCCGCTACCCCGTTATTGAATTCATCACAGGTCTACTTATCGCAACTTTAGCTTGGCATTTTGGTCCAAGCTGGCAGTTTATTTTTGCTAGCATACTCACCTTTGTGCTTGTAGCACTGACAGGTATCGATCTTGATGAGATGCTGCTCCCCGACCAAATGACGTTACCGTTACTTTGGCTAGGCTTGATCATCAATCTAAATCATACCTTTGCGAGTCCAACCGATGCCATTATCGGCGCCGCAGCAGGCTATTTGAGCCTGTGGTCCATTTTCTGGTTGTTTAAAATCCTCACAGGCAAGGAAGGCATGGGTTATGGTGACTTTAAACTGCTAGCCGTTTTCGGTGCTTGGCTTGGCTGGCAAATGCTGCCGCTGGTGATTTTACTTTCGTCCCTCGTTGGCGCAGTCGTTGGCATCACTATGATTATCAGTAAACGCCTCAAACAAGGTAATCCCATCCCATTTGGCCCTTATATTGCTGCCGCAGGCTGGATAGCCTTGCTATTTGGGCAACAGATTGTCGATTGGTACCTATCGACACTGTAAGAGCATGCAAACTAAGCAGAAAGTGATTCGGAGTATGTTATGTCAAAGTTTGTTGTTGGCCTTACAGGCGGCATCGGCAGCGGTAAAACGACTGTTGCCAATTTGTTCGCTGCAGAAGGGATTACCTTAGTCGACGCAGATATCGTTGCCCGCGAGGTGGTCGCTCCCAGTTCAACTGGACTGGAAGCGATCGTCACTCATTTTGGTGCTGAGATATTAACACCTGAGGGTGAACTCGATCGCGCCAAGCTGCGGCAGCGGATATTTAGCCATCCTGAAGAGCGCGAATGGCTAAACCAACTATTACACCCCATGATCCGCCAAGAAATGCTCGCGCAGGTAGAAAAAGCGACCTCGGCCTATGTAATTATGGTCGTGCCCTTGCTATTTGAGAACGGGTTAGATAGGTTAGTCAATCGGACTTTAGTGGTGGATATTTCGCCTGAGTTGCAAATCAGCCGCACCGTGAAAAGGGACAATGTTGATGCATCTCAAGTAAATAACATCATTAACAGCCAATTGAGCCGCAGCGAAAAACTCGCCCGAGCCGACGACATTATTGATAATCAAGGAGAGATATCAAGCTTAAAACGAGAGGTGCAAGCATTGCATCAGCGCTATTTACAACTTTCTGGTACTGATAACGCCCATGACTGAATTAGTTTACGAACAGCCCTTAAACGAGAAAATTCGCAGCTACTTGCGGCTCGAATACCTCGATAAACAGCTGCAAAGTAACCTAAATCATGACCACCAACATAGATGTTTTTATCCGCTGTTTTCCCTCTGTGAATTGTCCGAACGCTGTGATTATCGTAATGAAGTATTAAAAGACATTGAACGGCACTTGCTGCAACTCAGCAAATGGCAAGAATTAGATCACGTCGACCACCAGCAAATCGACCTTTATATCAATGCCCTCACCCAAGCCCGCGAACCGTTGCAAAAGCCCGACCGCTTCGGCAGCCAACTAAAACAAGACAGATTTATTTCCGCACTAAGACAACGCTTTGGCATGCCGGGCGCCTGCTGTAACTTCGATCTGCCGCAACTGCATTATTGGCTAGCTAAACCTTGGGAAGAAAAACAACAAGACTACCGCTCTTGGATAGCACACTTCGAACCTTTGCTCACCCCCATCACCCTATTGCTCCAACTCACCCGCAGTACAGCCCATTACGACAATGCCTTTGCCCATGCTGGTTTTTATCAGGGTGACAGCGCTCAAGCACTTGCTTTGGTGCGGGTCAAAGTCGATGCCTCACACGGTTGTTATCCTACGATTAGCGGCCATAAAAACCGTTTTGCCATCCATTTTGTGCAGTTTGAACAACAACGCCACTCCGACCGTTCGATTGATTTCTTACTGGCTACCTGTGCATGAAGCCTTTACACTAATGGCCTGAAAGACATTAGTATTGGCGGCAGCTGTATCGCCGTTAACCAAGAGAACAATTATGCCATTGACCGTTAACTGCCCTATCTGCAAAGCCCCTGTCGAGTGGGTGCCACAATCTGCATTTAAACCTTTTTGCAGCGAGCGCTGTAAGCTCATCGACCTCGGCGATTGGGCGTCAGAAAAGCATGTCATCCCAGTGAAGGCCGAATTTGATCCCGAAGCATTTGATAAATTTGATCTCGATGAAGGCGACTTTTTTAAAGAATAATGCGAAGCGCTAACAGCTCAGCTTACGCCATCACAGCGATTAATTTGCCCAACTCTCTACTCAATAGATAAATATTATGACTAAACGCATCCATGTTGCCGTCGGCATTATTACTAACTCGGCCGGTGAAATTCTGTTGGCAAAACGTCCAGACCATTTACATCAAGGTGGGAAATGGGAATTTCCTGGCGGTAAAGTTGAGGCGGGCGAAACAGTCACTCAAGCGCTGATCCGTGAACTCAAAGAGGAAGTCGCGCTCGATGTCACTGATAGTCAGCCATTTATGGCGCTGAGTTTCGATTATCCCGATAAACAAGTGCTACTTGATATCCATTCAGTCACAGAGTTTAACGGCACAGCCCAAGGCCTCGAAGGTCAGCTTATCGCTTGGGTCACTAAAGCCGACTTAGTTAATTACGACTTCCCCGACGCTAATAAGCCTATTCTAGAAAAAATTCTCGCCCAGTAATCGAGCCATTTAGCTTATTGTTTCAACGCGCTCAGTCCCCGAATCGCAATTCGGGGATGTGCTTTTTCAATGTCTTAACTCCGCAAACCATGCAATCCTGTGATCGTTAAGCTTATAGATATTAGCAATGCGTGATCTAGCTTGCAGCAAATCAATGATCCGCTTTAATCGCATCAAGAATAATGTTTGAATCAAGCTTTATTCTTTCTCTTCGATTTTAAGGGCGCATCATGCACAATAACGTTAAGGCATTCCTAGCCACTACCGCCTTATTTTTTAGTTGTCAGGTACTAGCTAATGGTGGCTGTGGATTTGAAGAACAACAACAGGGTTTAATTGCGACCTGCAGCGAGGAGAAACAAGAAGTGATTTTAACTGGCATAGTAGAAGCACAACATTTAGTCACAGATCTTAATGAGTTTGCCGAAGGATATAAATCCTACCAAGTTGACACTGCGGCAATCACCCCGCTTAAAAGCGTCACTGAACCTACAGAAATTGTAGTGATCATTGGTACTTGGTGCCCAGATTGTCACCGTGAAACACCGCGCTTTATCCGTATTATGGAAGACGTCGCCAATCCCAATATCAAAGTGACCTATATTGGTGTCGACCGGACGAAGACAGATCCCGAAGGGTTAGCTGCCAAATACGACTTTACCCGTATTCCAACCTTTATTGTGCTGCAGCAAGGTAAAGAAGTTGGCCGTATCGTAGAGCGCCCAACCGTTTCCTTAGAAAAAGATCTCGCCGATTTATTGAAATAATCGACGCAGTACAAACAACAAAGGCCGCATAGCGGCCTTTGGTTTTTATCCGTTCAGAGAAAAATTAGCTCGCTTCGTCAATAATTCGCTGAGCTAACATCACTAAAACGCCTTCACGTAACGCGCCGCCAGATAAGGCTAAATGCTCGATCCCCAGCAACTCAAACAAAGCCAACAAAATAGCGACACCCGCTGCAAAAGTCGGTGCCCGCTCGCTACAAAGCCCAGCAATCCCCGCTAAGCTAATATCTTCTTGTGCGAGAATTTCAGCCTTCAGCTGATTGAGCACATCGAGCGTTATCGTTTCAGATAAGCCACGGTGAAGCAGGACTTCAACCACAGATTGTACCGCGCCAGAGGCACCAACAACACAATGCCAACCGAGATCGCGTAGGGTTTGTCTATGCTCAGCTAATGCGGTTAGCACTTGCTGCTTGGCATCATCGAAATCTAACTGTTGCAGCGGCAAGCTACTAAAAAATTGGCGATTATAAGTCACGCTACCGAAAGGCAAACTGGTTTTGAACAACACTTGATGCCCATCACCGATAATAAACTCAGTGCTCGCCCCGCCGATATCTATCACTAAACGGCGGCCTTGACCACAGGTGGTCGCCACCATGCCTTGATAGATAAGCTCAGCTTCACGCATGCCTGAGATGATTTCAATTGGATGACCAAGGAGTGGCAATGCACGCCGATTAAACTCATCGGCATTGCTGATACTGCGAAGGGTTGCGGTAGCAATCACAGCCACATGATGTGCTTCAATCTTATGTTGCACCAACATTTGGGCAAACATACTCAAACAGTCGAGGCCGCGCTGCATCACGTCATGGCTTAAGTTGCCATCGTCGCCTATACCTTCGGCGAGCCTCACCTTGCGTTTATATTTCGCAATAATATGCGGCTGACCACCACGAGTTTTGGCGATCAGCATATTAAAACTGTTTGAGCCTAATGTTATAGCGGCATAAGCGGGTGTTGGCATTTACGAATGTCTACGTGTCCTATCATGACGAGGAGGGCGAGCACCACTGCGTTGCGCACCAGGGCGACTTGTCCCAGAACGATCACGCAGGTTTCGAGTGCCGCTCGGGTGTTTACGGTGGATCTTCGCTGGCGTAGGAATATCGGCCAATAAAGCTTCACTGTCGTAATTACTCACTGGAATCGAATGATTAATATAGCTTTCGATTGCTGGCAAGTTCAACGCGTACTCTTCACAGGCAAAGCTTATCGACATGCCCTTATTACCCGCACGACCCGTACGACCGATTCGGTGCACATAGTCTTCACAATCATCAGGTAAATCATAGTTATACACGTGTGAAACGTCAGAAATATGTAAACCGCGAGCCGCAACATCGGTAGCAACCAAAATATCTAATTGACCACTGGTAAACTGCTCAAGGATACGAATACGTTTTTTCTGTGGCACATCACCCGTTAACAAACCCACGCGATGTCCGTCACCTTCAAGCCAAGACCAAAGCGTTTCACAGCTGTGCTTAGTGTTAGAGAAAACGATGGCTTTTTCTGGCCAATCTTCTTCAATTAAGGTCAGCAGCAAACGCATCTTATCTTCTTGCGAAGGATAGAAGATTTCTTCTTTGATGTTTTTAGAGGTTTTTTCTTCGGGGGCGATTTCGACTTTAACCGGCTCGTTCATATGATCGTAAGCCAGCTCTTGTACTTTCATCGACAAGGTTGCCGAAAATAGCATATTAAGACGTTGATTTGCCTCAGGCATACGTCTAAACAAGAAGCGGATATCTTTGATAAAACCTAGATCGAACATACGATCGGCTTCATCTAATACCACTGCCTGAATCACATTCAAGCCAATAATGCCTTGGCGAACGTAGTCGATAATTCGACCCGTAGTACCAATCAAGATATCAACACCTTGATCTAATACTTTACGCTGTACATCGTAACTTTCGCCGCCATAAACAATACCCACCTTTAAGTGAGTGTGTTTAGCGAGTAAAATCGCATCTTTAGCAATCTGAATCGCCAGTTCGCGAGTCGGGGCCATAATGATGGCGCGGGGCTGATTAATCAGTCGACCTTCAGGTACGGGAGTCGATAATAAGTGATTAAACGTGGCGACCAAAAAGGCCATTGTCTTGCCAGTGCCCGTTTGTGCTTGACCAGCGATATCTTTTGATTGAAGTAATACAGGCAGTGATAACGCCTGGATCGGCGTACAAAATTCGAAGCCATTCTCGGCAAGGGCCTGTTTAACCTCAGGATGTAGAGGTAGGTCGGCAAACCTTTGGGTAGATAGATGTGTTTCGCTCATAGCGCAAGCTTACCTGTTGAGGTTGCAATAAGATACTCGATCGTTTGAAATAGCCACATTGTAAAAAGGTAACTTGAAAAGCTATTTTTCAGCCCCAATATACATGGTAAGCCATTAACAAACCAGCAATGGCACCCAAACTGGAGAACATCATGAGTGATAAAATTATATACCTGAGCGACGACAGCTTCGAAAACGACGTATTAAAGTCTGATTTGCCAGTATTGGTAGACTTCTGGGCCGAGTGGTGTGGCCCTTGTAAAATGATCGCTCCAATTTTAGACGATGTGTCTGAAGAATATGCAGGTCGCGTAACTATCGCTAAATTAAACGTTGACCAAAACAATGTTTCTCCAGCGAAATATGGCGTTCGTGGCATCCCAACTTTACTGTTATTCAAGAACGGCGAATTAGCCGCAACTAAAGTTGGTGCACTATCAAAAACGCAATTAAAAGAGTTTATCGACGCGCAAATCTAATTTGATGTCGTAATGAGTGACCTCCGGCACAAGCTATAAATTAATTGTGCCGGAATTTCCCTAAATTTCTGGACGCCCCGCTTTGTTAGTGCTACTTTAATAACCAGATTCTTTCTAATAACCTCTTCTCGCTCGTCAATCACTATCCTGAATTACATCCTTACTGATTGATCGCGGTAAGCTTTGTCGCGTAACACAAGACCCCCAAAATGAACTTAACTGAATTAAAAGACACGCCGATTTCTGACCTAGTCTCGCTAGCTGAAAATATGAAGCTCGAAAATATGGCCCGCGCTCGCAAGCAGGACATTATTTTCTCAATCCTTAAAGCCCACGCAAAAAGTGGAGAAGACATTTTCGGCGGTGGGGTATTAGAAATACTCCAAGACGGTTTCGGCTTCTTACGCAGCTCAGACGGTTCTTATTTAGCTGGTCCAGATGACATCTATGTCTCACCAAGCCAAATTCGCCGCTTCAACATGCGAACGGGTGATACCATTTTTGGTAAAATTCGCCCACCGAAAGAAGGCGAGCGTTATTTTGCCCTATTGAAAGTCAACGAAGTTAACTTCGATAAACCAGAAAACTCCCGTAATAAAATCCTCTTTGAAAACTTAACCCCACTCCACGCAGAAGAACGTATGCGTATGGAGCGCGGCAACGGCTCAACTGAAGATATTACCGCACGTATTCTGGATTTATGTTCACCGATTGGTAAAGGTCAACGTGGTTTGATCGTTGCACCACCAAAAGCCGGTAAAACGCTATTACTTCAAGGTATTGCTCAGAGTATCAGTTACAACAACCCAGAAGTGGTATTGATGGTATTGTTGATCGACGAACGCCCTGAAGAAGTCACTGAGATGCAGCGCCTCGTTAAAGGTGAAGTAATTGCATCAACCTTCGATGAGCCAGCCAGCCGTCACGTTCAAGTTGCCGAAATGGTGATTGAAAAAGCCAAACGTTTGGTTGAGCACAAGAAAGACGTGGTTATTCTACTCGATTCTATTACCCGTCTAGCCCGTGCCTATAACACTGTTATCCCATCATCGGGCAAAGTATTAACTGGTGGTGTGGATGCAAACGCCCTGCACCGTCCAAAACGCTTCTTCGGTGCAGCACGTAACATCGAACACGGCGGCAGCTTGACCATTATCGCCACTGCTTTGGTTGATACCGGTTCTAAGATGGACGAAGTGATCTACGAAGAATTTAAAGGTACAGGTAACCAAGAGCTGCATCTGTCACGTAAAGCGGCAGAAAAGCGTGTGTTCCCAGCCATTGACTTCAACCGCAGCGGTACCCGTCGTGAAGAAAAACTCACGACCCAAGAAGAACTGCAAAAAATGTGGATCCTGCGTAAGATCTTAAATCCTATGGATGAAGTCAGCGCAATGGAATTCTTAATCGACAAATTAGCTATGACCAAGACTAACGAAGAATTCTTTACTGCGATGAAACGCGCTAAGTCTTAATCTTCGCGAATCGCTAAAAAAAAGCCGCATCATGCGGCTTTTTTGTTTTTTGAATCCTAAGATTTTTGCACAGCCAGTATTTTACCTAAGCTTTTACTCAAAGCCTGTGCGCGCTGCCGCAACATTTCCCGCAGCAATAAGACGACAGGCGTGACATGCTCGCGCCCTGGGCACACTAAATACAAATCGACGGGCTCACCTTGATACTCAGGCAACAAACGCACTAATCGCCCTGAGATTAAGTCATCGGCCAGATCTAGACTCGACTTAAAGACCAACCCTTTACCAGCCACAGCCCAACGGCGAGCAATTTCCGCATCATTAGCACTACGATTGCCCGTGACACGCACTTTGAATTCTTGGCCATCACGCCTAAATTGCCATTGATCGTGGGTTCGCTCATCTAACTTATAAAACAAGCAATTATGCTCAACTAATTGTTCTAGTGAATCAGGTACACCAAACTCAGCCAGATATTCAGGCGAGGCGCACAGGACACGATCAACACTACAGAGCGGAAATGCCACTTGGTTTGAGTCCTGCGGTTTGCCGTAACGCACTGCGACATCAATTTTATCGTGGTAAAAACTGCTGATGTTGTCGCCAAGGTGCAAACGCACTTGCAGCTGCGGGAAATCGAGCAAAAACTCATCGAGCCAAGGCACAAACAGATTACGGCCAAAGTCTGAAGAAACCGAAAGGCTTAAGGTGCCAGATATTTTACCTTTATCACTGGCGATGGCCTGTTCGCCAAGCGCTAAATCGCTTAGTGCACGTCGGCAATGAATAAGATAACGTTCACCTTGCACAGTCAAACGTAAGCTGCGAGTCGTGCGGATAAATAAGCTAGTATCAAGCTGTTTTTCAAGCCGTTTTATTGCGGCGCTGGCAGAAGCCGCGGAGATATCCATCTCGGCCGCAGCGGCAGAAATATTGCCACAATCGGCGACCCGCACGAACAAAGCTAAATCATTGATCAACATGATTATCAAAAATCCTTTGAAAAAATTACAAACTTTACCCTGTTTATCTCTTGGCTAATATTCCACACAATGGCTACTCGATACAAGTAGACTCAAGCAAATAGACTCAAGCCAGTACACCCAGAGGAATAAATATGAAAGCCATTGGTTACCAAACTGCAAGTGCAATCACAGCACCCAATGCATTAGAAGACATCACGTTAGCCGAACCGACGGCAACGGGTTTTGACCTCTTGGTGGAAGTCAAAGCCATTTCCGTCAATCCGGTTGATACAAAAATCCGCGCATCCAGCTCGGCGCCAGCGAGCGAATATAAGATCATCGGCTGGGATGCGGTCGGTGTCGTCAAAGCAGTTGGCGAAAACGTCAGCCTTTTCAAGGTCGGTGATGAAGTGTGGTACGCGGGCGATATTAGTCGCAGCGGAAGTTATGCAGAATATCAATTGGTTGATGAACGAATTGTCGGCCATAAACCTAAGAGTTTAACCTATGCCCAAGCGGCGGCATTACCCTTAACCGGGATTACGGCATGGGAGATTCTATTCGACCGCCTAGGTCTACCCCTAGATGGTTCGGCAACTGACGCCCGCATTTTAATTATCGGCGCGGCCGGTGGTGTGGGCTCTATCATCACTCAACTGGCGGTAAAACTCACAGGGGCAGAGGTGATTGGTACTGCTTCTCGGCCTGAATCTGCCGCTTGGGTGCAAAAACTCGGCGCCGATGCGGTCATAGACCACACTCAATCGCTCTCGGGTGAACTTGCCAATATTGGCATTGCTGATGTGACCCATGTGATTAGCTTGACCCAAACCGATCAACACTTCGATGAGATCGTACAAGTGCTTAAGCCGCAAGGAAAACTGGCATTAATCGATGATCCTAAAGGCCCATTAGATGTGATGAAACTCAAGCGTAAGAGCCTGTCATTGCATTGGGAGCTGATGTTTACCCGCAGCCTGTATCAAACCGAAGATATGGTAGCCCAGCATCACTTGCTCAATCGCTTAAGCACACTTATCGATACAGGCGAGTTACAGAGTACGTTCGGCGAGCACTACGGCACCATTAATGCCCAAAACTTAATCAAGGCCCACACCCAGATTGAGTCAGGCAAAGCCATAGGTAAAATTGTTTTGGAAGGTTTTAACCAATGAAAATAACGGTATTTGCCCAAATCATAGCGAATCAAGGCCAAAGCGACGCGCTATTTAAGATACTCAAGCAACTCGTGACGGACACGCATACCGAGGCTGGCTGCATCGAATACAAACTGCATCACTCATTGGATGATGAAAATATCTTTTGGATGTACGAAATTTGGCAATCCCAAGCGGCATTGGATGAGCATATGGCGAGTGCGCATTTCCAAGCATTTGTCGCCCAAACGGCAGACTTAATCAGTCGAGCTGACATCCATAAAAGCTACGCCTGTTAGTCAATAAAAAAGCGCCAAACACGTTGGCGCTTTTCATAATGATCACTTATCAAATCAGCGTCATAGCCATCTTGCGGCGTAAATAGGCGATTTGCTGCATGTGTGGTAAATCCTTAGGACAGTTGTCTTGGCAGCCGAGTAAAGTCATACAACCAAACACCCCATCCTGATTACCAATCACATGGTAAAAATCCTCCGCTGTGCGCGCATCACGGCTATCCATCTCAAAACGGGCAATTTTCATCATACCGACGGCGCCGACAAAGGTTTCACGCATTTGCTTAGTCGCGCAAGCTGAAACACACACGCCGCACTCAACGCAGCGCTCTAGCTCATACAGGCGCGCAGCTTCGTCTGGGTCCATTGGATCTTCGAGGTGATGCACGCTGATATCGTTAGATTTTGGATGCAACCACAGCTTTAAGCGTTCGGCGAGTTCACGCATAAATTTACCGGTATTGACCGAGAGATCGCCAATCAACTCAAAGCCAGGCAGCGGCATTAACGTGATTTCGCCCTTGGGATATTTAGCGGTTAAAGTGCGACAGGCCAGCGTTGGGAAACCGTTAATCACCATAGCGCAACTGCCGCAAATACCGGCACGGCAGACAAAGTCAAACTGCAATGAAGTATCTTGCTCTTCCCTGAGTTTATTGAGGGCGATAAATACCGTCATCCCCGGCGTTTCGGTAAGCTGATATCGCACCATTTTCGGCTTATCGTTTGGCTCCAGCGGATCATAACGAAAGATATTAAAGGTGAGCGTTCGACCTTGGCTCATTATGATTTTTCTCCTAACGCATTGGCGGACGGGCTTTTTAAGGTATCACTCAAACGTTCATTATTGGGTTGTAAGCTTTCGGGTAATTCAAAGGGCATAAGCGCCCTCTGGCGTTGATAACGGTCCGCATCCTCACCTAGCTCAGCTAAAATATTGGCAATCTGCTGCTCACGTTTTTCGGTGTCGGGATGCACTATGGCGTTGTTGATGCCATAGCCACGATAGCCCGGCGGGAGTTCCATCTTCATCACATCGAGCGCTTCGTAATTCAGCACAGGTTCGAGCGCATCGGCATCGGGCCAACTGGCCAAGGTGCGATTTAGCCAATCACGGTCATTACGCTGCGGAAAATCCTCACGGGCATGGGCACCACGACTTTCGGTTCGGGCCGCTGCGCCGCAGGCCACAGTCAGCGCGACTTTGAGCATGCGCTTGACCCGCAGAGCTTCGACCAGCTCAGGATTGGCGTGACGCTTTTTACACTTAAGTCCGAGTTTACGCGAACGTTCGAGCAACACTTTAAGTTCAGCGACCGCCTTATCAAGCTCGGGGCCATTACGGAAAATCCCCACATAATCCATCATGATGCGCTGCATTTCACGTTTGAGGGCAAAGGCGCTCTCGTGGCCATCACCTTCGATCAGCAGATCAATTTCACTCTGCACCTGCTGCATAAAGCGTTCTGCAAGCTGAGTGTCAATCTCAAGGCTATTGTTCTCACAAAAATCGGCGACATATTTACCGATAATCATGCCACCAACCACGGTTTCGGCCAGCGAATTACCGCCTAAACGGTTAAAACCATGCATGTCCCAACACGCCGCTTCGCCGACGCTAAACAAGCCTTTAAGCTGCGGGCTTTCACCCGTGGCATTGGTTCGAATGCCACCCATGGAATAATGCTGGGTTGGGCGCACCGGGATCCAATCTTTTGCGGGATCGATACCGAGGAAGTTTTCACAAATTTCCTGCACTTCACGCAGGTTAGTTTCGATATGTTTGCGACCTAATAGAGTGATATCCAGCCACAGATGCGGCCCATAGGGGCTATCGACGCCCTTACCTTTACGTATGTGTTCTGTCATGCGGCGTGATACCACATCCCGCGATGCCAACTCTTTTTTATCGGGCTCATAGTCTGGCATAAAGCGGTAACCGTCTTTATCACGCAATAAACCGCCATCACCACGGCAGCCTTCTGTGGTTAAAATGCCCACGGGCACGATAGCAGTGGGATGGAATTGTACCGCTTCCATATTGCCAAGGGTGGCAACACCGGTTTCTAGCGCGAGCGCTTGGCCAATACCTTCGCAGATAATCGCATTGGTCGACACTTCATAAATTCGGCCATATCCGCCAGTGGCGATGGTGGTGGACTTAGCCACATAAGCCCTCAGTTCACCGGTTATCAAACAGCGAGCGATTACCCCATGGCAGCGCTTACCATCGTGAATAAGTGCCAACGCTTCGATACGTTCATGGACGGGAATATCCATAGAAATCGCTTTATTATCCATGGCATACAACAGCGAATGACCCGTACCGTCGGCCGTGTAGCAAGTGCGCCATTTTTTTGTGCCGCCAAAGTCACGGGCGTTAATTAGTCCATGGGCTTCCTGCGCCTCATGCAAGGTCACTTTTTGCGCGTTAACGATCACATCTCTTGGGCCAGCACTCACCCTCGACCAAGGTACGCCCCACGTCGCCAATTCACGCACCGCCTTAGGTGCACAGTGAGCAAACATCCGCGCGACATCTTGATCGCAGCCCCAATCGGAACCTTTTACCGTATCTTGAAAATGCACGTCTTCATCATCGCCCATGCCTTTTACGGCATTGCCTAAGCTCGCCTGCATGCCGCCTTGGGCAGCTGCAGAGTGGGAACGTTTTGCAGGAATGAGTGACAGGACTAAGGTATCGAGTCCACGTTCTTTTGACGCGATGGCGACCCTTAAGCCAGCAAGTCCGGCACCTACCACCAATGAATCGGTATAAATCAGTTTCACGCCTGCTCCTTAATCGGGTCATTTATTCTTATGTAGTTTGCGGTGTTCGACATTCTATTCACGATTAGCTTATTCATTGATTTACTTATTCATTAATTGCCGGCGGAATTAACTCGCATGGGGTAAAAATGCCAGCAGTGAAGCTATGCCTACTGTGATAAATAGCACGCTCACTATGGTTTTGATCTTACGTAATCGACTGCGGCTATTGAGATCCCGCGCCGCGCCCCATTTCAAAGCCACACGGTAAATACCAATTGCTGCATGTAACTCCACAGTAAGCAGCAAAGGCAGGTAAACCATCCACACCCCTTGGTTCCAAATACGGTCGGCGCTCCCTTGGGGGCCGATGGTTTCGGGAGCCGAGCCAATAAGCCACAGATGTACTGGCAGCAGCAGTAAAATCACCACACCGGTAATAGCTTGCCAACGCCATAGACGCGTATCACTGTGGTTGATTACTTGCATTTGCTGCCGCAATGCCCTTTGCTGGCGCAAACTCATGGGTAACTTTTGCAGCGCAACTAACACATGCACTAACGCAAGAGCCGCGATACCCATTGCAATACCCGTCACCACCCAGGGATAACCGTGGCCATCATCAGAAAGAAAGCTCAGCTCCATAGTGCGCGCTACCCAATTCATGGCATCGCTACCCAGTAAAATCGATGAGACTAAGACTAAGTGGGTCCACAGAAAAACCGCGAGGATGACGCCAGACAAGCTCTGACTTAAATCCAGCCAAGCACTCCATTTTTTAATAGTTAGTTTGATCGCCATCCTCTCGCCTCATACCGTTGACCTTATCGAGCCAATCTCATTAAGTCTTACTGCAAATTAATATCGCTCACATATCCACACGAAAACGTGAGCCAGATCAATTGAGTGCTGAATAATTAACCTAACGCTTAAATAATAGCAGTGAAACAAAATCCTGCTGCCGGCTCAAAACCTACTCAGGCACGAAAGGCTGTACAGGAATACCCAGCTCACTGCCGATAAATAGATATGAAACTAGGCTCGCAGTACCAAGGCATAGCAAGTAAATAATCAGCACCTTGGCGAATTTTCGCAGGCCTGAGCGTTTGGTGGTTATGCCCCACTTTACCGCGACGCGATACAGGCCAATCATGGCGTGCACAACCACAGCAGGCAGCAACAGCACATACAGCAACCAAGCATTATCGTGATACACCCGCTCAGCCGATAAATGCGGGCCAATTTCAGGATTCAAAATCATAGTGAAGAGATGAACTGGGACGAGGAAAAATAAGATAAAGCCGGTGATCAGTTGCCAAAACCACGCATGGGTATCCTTGTGGTTGATGCTACCCATGTGCAAGCGCAGGGCGCGCCATTGCCCGAGCTGCGCCGGAAAACGCCGCAGTGCCACCGCCGCATGTACTATCACCACCAATAACATAAACACCGAAAACACTTTAGTAACTATAGGGAAACCATGTCCTGTGCTGCTGAACATGCCACCTTCAAGCAACTGCACTACATGGTAAAAAGCCTCTTTACCCAGCAAAATGCTCGACTCAAAATGCATATGCAGCAATAAAAAGCCGCCGAGCATAATCCCAGTCGCACTCTGTAGCCTATCAGCCTTTGCTGACCAAGGATGACCTTGCGATGTACTCACCCTATTGTGAACTCGAGTTATGCTTGTCATCTTGGATTCACCTATGTCGTTTGTCGTTGGCACCTCTTGGCAAACTACACCATAGCAGTAACGCAGATCCGGCTTCAGCATCACAGATTTAAAGCGTGAGCCAACTCACCTGATTGAGTGCAACTCTTAGAACAAGATCACAAAAAACGCACCAAACCAAACAAAGGTAAAACCAATTAACCAATATATTTCATGGTGTTATACAAAAAATTAAAACTGACAATTCGCTTTCCAGCACCAATCGATGCGTGTTCACTAACACTTTGTCTACGCAGACAAAAACGCTACACCGCGATAGTCAGTCGCAGAACCTTAAGCCATGGTTTACAATAGCGCGATATTTTGAACCCTTAGCGTTTGCACACTCAGCCACAGGATGCCCCCATGCCTTGGATCCAACTCCGAATCAACACCAATAGCGACGACGCTGAAACCATCAGCGACTTGCTCATGGAAGAAGGCTCAGTCTCTATCACCTTTGAAGACGGTAAAGACACCCCTATTTTTGAACCTAAACTGGGCGAAACCCCACTGTGGCGCGATACAGTTGTCGTTGCCCTATTCGATGCAGAAACCGATCTGACACCGACCATCGCCATGTTGAAAACCTTGCCTTTCCTCGGCGAGAACTTCAGCCATAAGGTCGAACAAATTGAAGATAAAGACTGGGTGCGTGAGTGGATGGATAACTTCCACCCCATTCAATTCGGCACACGTCTGTGGATTTGCCCAAGCTGGCGCGAGATCCCCGATCCAACCGCAGTCAATGTGATCCTCGATCCCGGTCTTGCCTTCGGCACAGGCACCCACCCTACAACTGCATTGTGTTTAGAGTGGCTAGACAGCTTAGATTTAAGCAATGAAGAAGTAATTGATTTTGGCTGTGGCTCTGGCATCTTAGCCGTAGCTGCACTGAAACTGGGCGCGAAAAACGTCACAGGTATCGATATCGACTATCAAGCCATCGACGCTTCACGTGCTAATGCCGAGCGCAATGATGTCGCCGACAAGCTAGCCTTGTACTTACCAGAAGATCAACCCGCCGATCTCAAAGCCGACGTACTGGTCGCCAACATTCTTGCCGGCCCACTGCGTGAATTAGCACCTTTGATCGCAGAACGCGTAAAAACCGGTGGCAAACTTGCCCTTTCCGGTCTCCTCAAAGAACAAGCCCAAGAAATCTCTGACTTTTATAGCCAATGGTTCGATATGGACGCAGCGGCTCACAAAGAAGATTGGAGCCGCTTGACAGGCAAGCGTAAATAGCGCTAAAGGGTGGCGCAACATGCGCCACCGCTGGCTTCCCACTATTTAGCCTCTGACTTCTCGCCGATTAAAAGTCAAGAAAAAAAATTACCTCTAGGTCATTTATTGACCTTTTCACGGCCAACAAAAAGGGCTACTATAGCGCCCCTTTGAAGAGCTAAGGTGAAACATAAAATGCAGATTGGACCCTATCAACTGAACAATCAGCTGATCGTGGCACCAATGGCAGGTGTCACCGATCAAGCTTTCCGTAATCTTTGTCTTCGTTATGGCGCAGCCCTAGCGGTTTCCGAGATGCTTTCATCCAATCCTGAAGTTTGGGATACAGATAAAAGCCGCCAGCGCATGACGCATTCTGGCGAGGAAGGCATCCGCTCAGTGCAAATTGCAGGAGCCGATCCTGATTTAATGGCGCAAGCCGCGTTGTTCAATGTTGAACAAGGCGCTCACATCATTGATATCAATATGGGTTGCCCCGCGAAAAAAGTGAATAAAAAGCTGGCTGGCTCAGCGCTGATGCAAAACCCGCCGCTGGTAAAAGAGATTTTACAAGCCGTGGTCGCCGCAGTGAATGTGCCCGTCACGTTAAAGATTCGCACCGGCTGGGAGCCAGAACACAAGAATGGTGTTCAAATCGCCCAGATTGCAGAGGATTGTGGCATAGCCTCGCTCGCCGTTCACGGCCGCACGAGACAATGTATGTACAGAGGCGATGCTGAGTACGACACGATCAAAGCAATCAAACAGAATGTCTCGATTCCTGTCGTCGCCAATGGGGACATCGACAGTCCGGAGAAAGCCCGCTTTGTGCTGGAATACACCGGTGCCGATGCCTTGATGATAGGACGGGGTGCTCAAGGACGGCCTTGGATTTTCAGAGAAATCCAGCACTACTTGGAAACGGGTAATAAGCTAGCGCCCATTGAGGTTGCCGAACAGCGTCAAGTGATGCTGGAACACCTCACCAAACTGTATGACTTATATGGTGAATACAAGGGTATCCGCTTCGCCAGAAAACATATGGGATGGTACCTAGACCAAGAAGCTCAGCGCCAATTTAGGGCTGACTTTAATCGGCTGGAAACCGCTGCAGAACAGTATTCCCTCGTGGAATGTTATTTTGATGAATTAGTGCAGAATTAATAAAGAGCAGAATAGAATGTTTGATCAGACAACTAACACAGAAGTTCACCAGCTTACCGTTGGCAAAATCGAAACCGCAAACGGCACTATCAAGCCCCAGTTATTACGTGACGCAGTAAAGCGTGCCGTAACTAACTTCTTCGCACAGTTGGACGGTCAGGAAGCACAAGAAGTTTATGAAATGGTGCTAAGCGAAGTTGAAGCGCCTCTGCTTGACATCATCATGCAACACACTCGTGGCAACCAAACCCGCGCAGCAAACATGCTAGGTATCAACCGTGGTACTCTGCGTAAAAAATTGAAAAAATACGGCATGAACTAATCCTCAAGGATTAAGCTGTTGTATTGAGAAAAGAAAAGGCCTGAAGAGATTCAGGCTTTTTTGCTTTCTGATACACGGTTTTCTAATGCGCGCCCTTCTTATGCACATAGTTACACAGTCACCATCATGCTTGGTTCACGCCAACTAAGACATGATTCACCAACACTATGAGCTTGGCTGCGTTTGATGACCAAAATCAATAGACAATCCACACCGACCCATAGCACAACCTTGACGCGAGCCATCGGGTTTTAAGTTATAATGCATTTAAAAATCAGCCTGTTAATTCTAAAACTTTTTAGCCGTAGGTTTTACATTGTCATTGACTCACTCTGAACAAGATATCAAGCACAGTTGGTTTGGCCATTTCTTTATTGGCAAAGCTGATGCGGTAAAACTCAGCGCCAGTGGTATTAGCATTAATCGCACTAAAGGCGGCTTTTTTGCTCACTCTCGCCGCGCTAACAAAGTTGCCGCTGACGAATGCTTTACCTGGCAGCAACTGGACTCTCCGCCAGTTTTTACCTTAAGTCCGCTCGGATATTTACTCAGTTTCACAGTATCTGGCAAAGCCTATCAACTGCCGTTTCTTAGCTATTTTGCACAGCATCAATTTGACAACGAAATCGCACTGCTTTGGGCGAATGCCAACGGGCCGCGCATTGCTGAGTTAGTGGCGAAAGTCGATAAAATACTGGCACACACTTATTTACGTGAATCACGTTTAGAAATGATACAAGCCAGAGTCGCGCGCGAATATCAGCGTTGGTTCCCTTGGTGTGAAAACCTGTCATTAGCGACACATTTACGCTCTGTGTTATCGAGGCTTAAGCAAATCCACCACTGGACTCGCGCCGATGTAAAGCAGCTGCGCGAAGATTACGTTCAGTCTCAGCTCGTTAAATTTGCCGACTATTTTGAGCGTGTAGAATCTAACCCCTTAACCGAAAAACAGCGCCGAGCTTGTATTATCGATGATAACAATAACTTGCTATTGGCAGGTGCAGGCACGGGCAAGACCAGTGTGATGGTCGGGCGAGCCGGATATTTACTTAAGAGTGGTCAAGCAAAACCCGATGAAATACTGCTGTTAGCCTATGGCCGTCAAGCGGCTGACGAGATGGATGAGCGGATTAAAAACAAGCTTGGCACGGAGGATATCAAGGCGAGTACTTTCCACAGTTTAGGCTTAAAAATTATCGCCGATGTTGAGCGCGCTAAACCCAGTTTGTCCCCTTGGGCAGAAGATGACAAAGCCAAAGCGCTGTGGGTGCATAATACCCTTGAGACTTTGATTGAAGATGTGACTTACCGTAAGCAGCTTTTCGAGTACTTCAGCCGTTTCTATTATGTTGAAAAAAGCCCGTTCGAGTTCGAGGTGGAAGGTGAGTATTTTCAATACTTGAATGATAACGATATTCGCAGTCTTAAAGGTGAGCGAGTCAAAAGCTTTGGTGAGCTCTACATTGCCAACTGGCTATTTAGCAACGGCATCGAATATGTTTATGAAGCTAAGTATGAGCATGATGTGCGCAGTATTGATTTTCGTCAGTATCAACCCGATTTCTATCTGCCTGAATACCAAGTTTATCTTGAATACTATGGTATTGATGAACACCAGCATACCGCCCCTTATATCGATAACCAAAAGTACTTGGAATCGATGGCATGGAAACGCCAACTACATCAACAACATGGTACTAAGTGTGTTGAGCTATTTTATTACCAACATAAAAACGGGTCGTTAATCGGTAAGCTTGAGCAAGCTTTACAGGTCTTTAAAGTGCAATACGCCCCCTTACCCGATGAAGCCATACTCGCCACCCTGCATGAACTAGGCCGCGTGACTGAATTGGCAAAAATGTTTAGTCAGCTGATTGGGCTGTATAAAGCAGCTTGCCTTGATGAACATGGCCTTGAGGGGGTATTTGCCCGCGCCGCCGATGCTCAGCAGACCCGTAAGGCATTCGAACTGCTTGAGCCCATAATCACGCGCTATGAGCAACATTTAGCAATAAATGGCGACATTGATTTTGAGGACATGATTGGCAAAGCGCTGACGTATCTACAACGCGGGCAATTTATTAGCCCGTGGCGTTTCATTATGGTGGATGAGTTCCAAGATATTTCAGAACCACGTGCCCGCTTAGTGCGTGCCTTGAGGGATTCCTGTGCGCCCCATTCTAAAGCGCAGGCGTCTTTATTTTGTGTCGGGGATGACTGGCAGGCGATTTATCGCTTTAGCGGCGCAGATGTGAGTTTAACTACGCAGTTTACTCACTATTTTGGCCCAACCGCACAAAGCGACTTAGATCTGACTTTTAGGTTTAACAGCAGTATTGGGCAAGTCGCCACCCAGTTTGTCAGCCAAAATCCCACACAATTGAGCAAGGATATTCGCTCCCTCACGCAGGTCACCTCCCCCGCGGTTTCAATATTACGCCGCGGAGAAAATGAACCACCCAGTAAAGATGAACCAAGCCCGAATGCATTGGAACAAGCATTAACGGCGATAAGTGCAAGGATAAGCGCCGGAAGTGACAAACTTAACAGCGTACCGAGCGTCTATTGGTTGGCACGTTTCTGGTTTCAGTTACCCGATAAAACCCAAGTTAACCAACTTAAAACTAAGTACCCCAACATGAAGATTGAGTGCCAATCTTTTCATGCTTCGAAAGGGAAAGAAGCCGATTATGTGGTGATCATGGGGATGAAGACGGGAATGCATGGCTTTCCGTCGATGAAAATTACGCCGCCGATACTGGATGCTTTTTTACCTAAAACTGAAGCGTTTGAATTTGCAGAAGAACGCCGACTATTTTATGTCGCATTAACGCGGGCAAAACACCGCGCCTATGTGATTGCCGATATGACAGATGTGAGTCCTTTCGTCACTGAACTGCTTACAAAAGACTACGATATTGAGCAAGATGAGTTCAGCACCTCTTTAGTACAAAGGTTATTTAAAGAAGTAAAATGCGTGCGTTGTAGCACGGGAACGCTTAAGCCTAGAACGGGGAATTTTACATCGTTTTATTCTTGCTCACACTTTCCCTTGTGCGATCACAAGGAGCAAGGCTGCGAACTCTGCGCTAGCCCTATGACGCGTAACCGTTTTGCAGGCTTTAAGGTGTGTCTAAATGAGGCTTGTGGACATATATCACCGCTTTGTAACCTCTGCGGCGGCGACATGCTGTTGAAGGATGGTCGATTCGGCCCCTTTTGGGCCTGTCGCAATTACCGTGGGCAAAACCTACCCAGTTGTACGAATACACTAAACAAGGCAAAGTTGTCGATCCCAAGCGAGCGACCCCAAAAGCATGTGAGCTAGATACAAAGATGTTTAACAAAAGCTTATAACAATGAATCGCAACTCATTTTTATAGGCAGGAAATTTAGAGTAAAAAGAAGAAATAAACCACGAGGAAAAAGGAGCTGAGAGCACCAATCACAACAGGATAAATGAGGTAAGCATCTTGCGCTCTGGCTGCACGAATAAAGCATAAATGAGCAAGAAAATAATTATAGATAAAAATCATAACTGAAATCATAACGCCATGACTAAAGCGTAATGTATTCATATTAAACGCAACAATAATAAGCAATAGCCAATTCAGCAGGATGAGATAAAGAAAGACCTTCTGCAGTTTATCTGAGCCGTTACGATTAAAAGATGCAGCCATTGCATATCCTATATTTTCGCCCGCAATCTAATTGCGTCGATCAAATTCTGAACTTCATCCTTGTCACGATAAATCCAGCGCGCTCCTAAGAACTTCAATCGACCTTTAATCGTGTGTTCTCGAGTGACTTCACATAAGACACGTGTTTGCTCAAGTTCAATATAGAATCTCATCCCTATCGACAGTGGTTCATTACACAGAATTCCAACGCCACTAATGCTAATGTCTTTTATGTTGGCGGTACCCATTGGCGTAATAACAAACCAGCGAGTTGTTGATAAATTTACTGTCAGACCGTCGCACGCAAATGCGAGTGGCGCTCTTTTATTTCGTCTCAGGCTAAATCTTTGATGAGTTCGTCGATTATCAAATTCAATAATCTGATACTCAGGACCTGCTTCAACGTCATCTTCAGAATGTACAAACTCTTCATACAGATTCATAGTCATCCCTAAAAAATGAGAACAGGTATTAACACTATTGAGAGATTGCTTGGCGCTTTATTTCGTTAATGGTCACGCCTTTTGGGGCTGTATCGCTAGGAGCACCAATCATACCTCTTAATAACTGTTCAGCAGAGGAGGTTAAAATAAGCGCCTCAATCCGACGATTAGCCGCTGCAGCAGTGTCAGTCGTAATATAAGGGATCTGATCAGCCATGCCCGTAACTTGGATAACTTGGTCACGTTTAACCCCACCACGCTCTAAAACTCTACGCGCGAGAAGCGCCCTCTCGCTAGATAACTCCCAATTGGTGAATAGATTGCCAGCATAGGGAGTTGAATCCGTATGACCCGAAATGACCATGCTGTTGGTGACATTTTTTAAAATTGGCCCTAAAGATAAAAGTAACTCTTCAAAATAGGGTTGCATCTGCGCACTGCCTCGCGTAAACATAAATTGATTCACATTATCATGAATTAAGATGCGTATACCCTGAGGCACAATAGTCACGGCAATATTCTCAGCCATGCTTGAATTTTGCACGACTCGATTTAGTTCTCGAGCTAATACAGTTAACTGTGCTTGTGTATCAAATTGCCCAGGGATCAATGCCCCTTCTTCTAGACCTTCCGACTCACCGCCTCTGCTCATTGGACTCGTCGGTATAATTGGAGGTGCAATAGACATATTGCCTTCTAAATCAATAATCGAAGATGACTGACTTAACTCAAATGGATTAATTGGGCCGGTTGGATTCATATCTCCACGCAAATACTGCACTATCATGGTTCGCTCTTTCTGATCTGCAATTTGCATGATCCACAGCACCATAAAGAGCGCCATCATAGCAAGCGTAAAATCAGCAAAAGCAACTTTCCAAGCCCCTCCGTGCCCATGATTACGCTTTCCTCGCTTTCGCCGCTTGATAATAATCGGCTCATTTTTATGGAGCATTAGCTTCTCTGCCCTTCCATCCAACGTTCTAATTCGATAAATGAAGGGCGATTTTCACTTTGAATTTGTTTCCGTCCTGCATCAATAGCCATCATTGGTGGCTTACCTTTTGAAAAGGTCACTAAAATAGCGGCGATGCACCGAAGCTGTGCCGATTTACGATCAACCAGATGCTCTAATGCTTTAGACATAGGATCGAAGAAACAATAACACGCAAAAATACCGATAAATGTACCCACTAATGCTGCAGCAACTTTGACACCAATCATAGTAATTGGCCCGTCAATATTTGACATAGTAATAATAATACCGAGAACCGCAGCTAAAATACCAAAGCCTGGCATAGCCTCGCCTACCTTACTAAAGGCTTCTGATGGCCGTAATCTATCCTCCTCTATTCGATGAATCTCTTCTTCTAAAATGTGTTCTAAGTCATGGGGAGATATCTTCCCAATAGACTGAACGCGTAAATTATCGATTAAGAACTGTAAAACATTTGGATGATTAAGTACGGCTGGATACATTAGAAAAATAGAACTTTGCTGAGGATTTTCTAAATGCTCATCGAGTACTTTTAAGCCTTGTGATTGGATCTGAGCCATTAAAGTGCCCATTAAGGGAAATAACTGAGGATATAATTCAGGATCTTCTTTTCCCTTATTAAATAACTCTTTTAACTGTTCAAACATCTCTTTTAATACTGATTGCGGGTTAGCAATAATAAGCGCCCCTATTCCCGCACCCATAATGATCAAAATTTCAGCAGGCTGCCACAATGCAGACAAAGCGCCACCCGCCCAAACATAACCGCCAAATACAGAGGCTAAAATGATTAACAGCCCAACTAGTTTACTCATTACGATCTTCTCACTTTTAAACTTTAGCGCTGCAATATTGTTTTTAACTGTGAAATAGCTGATTTATGCAGCTGGCAAATACGCGTTTCAGTCAATCCCAATGCCAAAGCTATTTCTTTTAAATTCAGCTCATGATGATAGTAAAGCGACAGAATTAGCTGTTCTCTTTCATTTAATTTTGAAATAACTTTTATCAAGGTTTGCTTCAGCATCAATCGCTCGACATCATTGCTTCTGTCTACTGGTTGCTCACCACCTAATAGCAACTCATCTAAGCTCTTCATCGACTCCGCTTGTGTTGAATATAAGCGTTCCCGATAATCTTCTGCACTCAGCCCAAGCGCACTGGCCACTTCAAGATCGCTTGGTTCACGTCCCATCTCTCGACTCAAGCGCCTGACTACGTCATTAAGCTCATGGGCCTGCTGCCGAACAGGTCTAGGGCGCCAATCTTGACGCCTCAGCTCGTCGAGTATGGCACCGCGAATGCGTTGCCCCGCGAAGGAAATAAATCCATTATCCAACTCACCAGGATACCGACGTGATGACTCAAGCAAGGCCATCATGCCAATTTGCTCCATATCCTCGAGGGATAACATAACGCCGCAGTGACTGCGCATCTGCGACACGATACGTTTAATTAATGGCAGATATTGCCGAATAATCTGCTGTTCAGATTGGCGCTCTTCGACTGGATAGTCACAGGTTTGTTGATATGCGAGTTGGCCCGCTGTTGTCATGATAGGGCCTCTTACTGGATCACCATGCGAGTAAAGAGCACTTCATCAATATCCGACGGTAATTGATTATCAGACAGCACTTTTACCATCAATATCAGCGCCTCTGACTGCAAGCTGTCGAGCTGGTCTAAATGATTCAACTGCTCAAATGTTTTACGTGAAAACATCTTCATCATAGCGTTACGTATGAGTGGGTCAGACTCTAACAAAACTGTTTTCATATTGGGATTACGGCTTTTTAATGACATTTCAAGCAGCATGTAATGGGGGTATTTATCCCCTGGAATCGATATAACAAACTTTTCTAATGGATAGAACTTTGCCACAGGTACAGGTTTGACTTCGGGTTCCGATGCAAAAAGCTCTGCTAGCTTCCAATCTCCACTACTTGTTCCAATCCAAAATGCACCTGCGGTCGAACTAATGAGCACAAGTAACGCTAAAATAATCTTTACTAAACGAGATTTTAAAATTGCCATTAAACGACTCCGGCACTTAAGCCAATAAATCTAATTGAGATTTTTCTCTCGCCATAACATCGACAGCATTATCCGTCGCAGCTTCAGCCGTTATTGTCGAGGAAAATAATGCCGTTTCCTGCTGGTGCTGTGACGATCCACCTTGACCAATATCGACATCAATTTGACCGCCATGATCCATTGCCAAATCCACTCTCAAACGATCTAAACCATTGAGCAATGCATCTCGAATTGCCGGATTCACTGCATGCATTTGCACCTGTAAACGATCGCCCTCTAAACGAATATTAAGCTCAATCTTGCCCAGCTCTGGCGGATCTAACCTCAATTCGGCTTTCTTAATATGTTGATCGACTTGGAAACGAAGGTGCTCTCTTAAGGGAGTGAGGATCTCTTGAGATTGCTGCGCTAAAGAAGCCATTGGAGTGAGTGATACGGGTCCCCATTGAGTGGCACTGGCAGCCTGCGAGCCCGCAACTTGCTGAGCTCCAATCGCATTAATATCTTTAGCTTCATGCCCCCTGAGCTCAGCTAACACACGCTGAAACACTGACGAGTCAGATTTCAAATGGTCAAGATTCCCAGAGAAAGGTGCCAGCGTTGAATCCTGCATAAATGCGCCGCTCATTTTCAAGGGTTCACCACTCATACCCGTAGGCTGAGTGCTACTTCCTGCAAGAGCCATAGATGAGGTCATCCCTGAGCTAAATAGGCTTCCTCTTTGATCTGTGGCTGAGAGCCCAATTAAAGATGCAGGAGTTCGACCTACCGGATCCGCTTTAACAGTTTCAGCAGGCAAAATAACAGGAACAAACGGCGCAACAGCAGTCGGTGAAACGAGACTATTCTGAGGCGTAGCGGCTAAACCGTCTTGACTAATAGGCGCTGAGTTAACCTCAGTATTTAACAGTGACGCAGGCACTCCAGGTACAGCAGGAGCAGCAACTGATGCAACAGGAGCAGCAACGGGTACAAAAGGCACTGTTCCAGAAAAATCACTATTAATATATTGATTTAAAGAGGTATCAGCATCACTGTCTTGAGCTTGTTCAGTACTCGCAGTCAACCGCATCTCACCTAGAGGAAGAGATTCCACAGGCAATCCTATAGGTAACGCCAACAAGGTAAATGGCTCAGATTTATCTTGATCAACTGCACTGACCACCTTAGTCGTCAAGCTGGTACTTGTGCCCACTGGACGAATTGAAAGAAGATCAGAGATCATCCACAGCTCCACTCACTTGAGTTAATTGATAGGCGGCTAAACCTGGTTGTTGCAACTTAAATCGGCCCATTTCAACGGCTAATTCATCACGAGCCAAGATTAATTCTTGGAGCACTTGAGAATGAACCCGCTTTAATTCCGCACGGGCAGTTTTCTGTTCAATATCATGAGCCTTACCAGCCTGTTGCAGTGCCTTAATCAAAGCGATATTCACTTTTCGGACATTTTCCCAATCCCGGGCATCTGCATATTGGCGTAGGGCACTCGCAAAACGCGCCCATTGCTTAATTGAGATTTGCCCATCCTTCTCTGACATTGGTAATCACCTGAGTAATTGGAACCAGAGCTTCTGCACTGTTTTCGACACTGGCACTGACAAGCTGACGGCTACAGAAGTCATAGAGACGATGTAAACTCACGGCAACTTCACCACCATTTTCAAGGTCAAGCATAGAGTCCAAGCCGTGCACAATATTAAGGCACTTGTGGATACTCATGCCTTTCGCCTCATACCTTTGGTATTCCATATGGCCAGCGGTCCGCTCTAGTTCTTCCAATAAACCATCAAGTAGCATACGCACCATATCATGGGTTGTTGCTGCCGCTACTTGTGCGTCTAACGCGGTTTGCTTGTAGGCATTAAATGGATCGTACTCGTTTAACATTGGTTATAATTTCCTAGCTAAATAGCCCACTTGCAGCGCTAAATTGATTAATCGTCGCTTCCATTGCAGTAAATTGCGTCAAATAAATCTGATACTTTTGATTCATTTGATAATCATGACGTGCCATGCTGTCATTCACGCTTTTGATCTGTTTATTAATCGCTTCCTGCTTTTGATCGATATAACCATTAAACTGTGTAAATGGTTTTAGGGTATTTTCGATGCTTTTGACATAGCTATCAGGGCCAGTAAACATGGCTTGTACTTTTTCTGGATCACTTTTAAAGCTATCGGTCAGCTTAGCATCATCAATTTTTAGCTTTCCGTCTCGACCAATCTCAATCCCAATATCAGACAAACGCATACCATTGGCGGCGGTTACAAATACAGAATCACGTAATTTAGACTGGAGTAGGCGAATAGAAGTATCCCCCTTCAACACACCAATTTGTGCTTCACTCACTGCTGTAGTTTTGTCTTCCTTATCTTTATCGGAAGAGCTTGAGTCAGAGGTTTTAACGCCCATTGAACGGGTTAATTGATTAATTTGCGTCATTATAGAATTAAATGAATCGACAAAATCCTTAACCGCTTTCTTGTTCGCTTCAAAATCGTCTGTCACTTTAATCATGCTGCTTTCACCAGCAGCATGCACCTTGACTAATTCAAGGCTGACACCATCAACAACATTCTCTAGATAGTTACTACTGCTGGTAATATCGATACCGTTTAATGTGAGTTCCGCATCTTGTGCTGCACGACGTTCTGTCATACCCCAATCAGCGCCATTAAACTCCACCTTCACTTGATTCGCGACACCCGATTCCTTTGAAGACAGCATAAATTCGATTTGATTACCTGTGCGTACTAATGACGCCTGTACCCCTGGATTGCCCACTTGTTTATTGATCACATCGCGTAACTGAGACACAGAAATAGGCGCACCGCCATTAATGGTTGCTAAGTCAATATCCATACGTTTGGTCGGATCACTACCAACTTGAATGCTTATTACGCCTGACGCGGGTAACAGTTCGTTTTCAGATGTATAGGTCTTAGTAAGCTGATGCGCTTGCGCAAGTTTATGCACACTCAAATCATAATTGCCCTTTGGCGCATCAGATTTAACTGTCGCGGTCGCATTCTCGCCCGTAACTGTAGCAATTTTCCCTTTCGCCGCATCACCACCGATTTCACTGAGCTTAGTGGCCATTTTCTTCATATTATTTTCAAGCAACGTATAGGCATCTAACTGTGTTTTACTGGCAGTTAGCTTGCCTTTGTAAAGTGTATCTTTACCTGCGCGGTCTGCGCCAATCAGTTGCTGAGCAAATTGTGCTGCACTCATACCAGAAATCATGACTACCTCCACTCGTTCTAGAGCAAAACGCATGCCAAAAACAAGCTGCTGTTTTTAAAGAAAATTAAATAACTAACTGACCTGAGTACAGCTAAAAACTTCCGCATGAACACTTGAACAGGAAAACCATCTTCCACTTTGTGTTAGCGAAGGTTATCCACTAAAACGTGAACCCAATAGGTTTCAATTTCGGGTTTAGCGACTACCGACCAATACATAAACCGTGGCTAAAATAAAAATGCCAGTCAGCGCAACTAACTGGCATTTTGGCAGTGACCAATTACATCACTTGCCCAATAATATTAACGCAATAGACCCATCACTAAACCTGTATTTTGGTTAGCTGAAGACAGAACCGTTGTACCCGCTTGAACTAATAATTGGTTGCGCGTCATATTGGCTGATTCAACTGCGAAATCGGCATCCATAATGCGGCCGGCAGCGGCTTTGGTATTTTCAGTTACGCTGGCAAGGTTAGCCGCAGTATGGCCAAGACGGTTAATGTTGGCACCTAAGGTTGAACGTTCTGTCCCCACTTTAGCCAAGAAGGTATCAACAGCCCCGATAGCCGTATTGGCGGCTGCAGAAGTCAACAAATCACCAGTAACTGTCTTATCAATAGCACCTAAGGTAACTGACATTTGCTCTGCTCCATCCGAGCCAATCTGAAAGGTCACACCTTTGACGAGTACACCATCAGTAGCATCTTTAAATAAGTTATTACCCGCATAGGTTGTATTTTCTACAATCCGGGTAATTTCTGCATTTAATTGCTTAAATTCATCATCCAACGCTTTTAAATCTGCTGTAGAGTTAACGCCGTTTGATGCTTGAGTCGCCAATTCTTTCTGGCGGTTAGCAATAGTCGTTAATTCTTCTAACGCACCATCTGCGGTTTGCAGCATAGAGGTCGCATCAGAAATATTGCGTGAAGCCGTTTCCATGCCCTTTACGTTAGCGCTCATGCGGTTAGCAATTTGCAAACCCGCTGCATCATCAGATGCGCTATTGATACGTAAACCCGTCGACAGACGCTCCATAGCATTAGTTAATAGATTATTGCTTTTATTAACAGCACCTTGTGCAACAATTGACGCGTAATTAGTGTGAACACCTAACATATCAGCTCTCCTAGAAAAAACAGTTATCTTGGCTATGCCTGAATCCCGGTATAGCTCCATAACTAAGTAAGGCGACAGCAACAGCGCAAAACTAAAACTTATTTAAAAATAGATGGGATCACCTCTATAAAAACAGACTTAAATGGCATCCACAAAACGCCATAAAAAATGCCAGCAAGCTAAGCTTACTGGCACTTAAAACTAACTCAACTCGGCGTAATTAACGCAGTAGCCCCATCACTAAACCTGTATTTTGGTTAGCAGAAGACAGTACCGTTGTACCCGCTTGAACTAATAATTGATTGCGGGTCATATTGGCAGATTCAACCGCGAAATCGGCATCCATAATACGTCCAGCGGCGGCTTTGGTATTTTCAGTCACACTGGCAAGGTTAGCTGCAGTATGTCCAAGACGGTTAATGTTGGCACCTAGGGTAGAACGTTCTGTACCGACTGCTGCGATAAAAGTATCAACAAGGGCAATTGCTGCATTCGCACCAGTAGTTAAATCACCAGCCGCCAGCGCAGCATCATCTATGGCTGTTGTTGTAACAACCAATTTTTCACCCGTTCCGGCACCAATTTGGAAGGTAACACCAGCCTCCAACTTAGTGAATAAGTTATTACCAGCATAAGTTGTATTATCGAGAATACGGGTAATTTCGGTGTTTAATTGAGTAAACTCATCATTCAGAGCCGTTAAATCATCAGCAGAGTTCACACCGTTTGCCGCTTGAGTGGCGAGTTCTTTCTGGCGATTAGCAATGGTCGTTAATTCTTCTAACGCACCATCAGCAGTTTGTAGCATAGAGGTCGCATCAGAAATATTACGTGAAGCGGTTTCCATACCTTTAACGTTAGCGCTCATGCGGTTAGCAATTTGCAAACCAGCAGCATCATCAGATGCGCTATTGATACGTAAACCTGTCGACAAACGCTCCATTGCATTAGTCAATAGGTTATTGCTTTTGTTAACAGCACCTTGAGCAACAATTGAAGCGTAATTAGTGTGAACACCTAACATATGTAGTTCTCCATTAAATAACGAGCATTTGGGTTAGACCTGAGTTCAGGCATAACTAACTAAAGCGACTACACAAGCCCACAACTAAAATTGATATTTAAAAAATAGAGTGTATAGCACTGTAAAAACTAGACTGAAATGGCATGCACACCATAAAAAAATGCCAGCAAGCTAAGCTTACTGGCATTAAAACTAACACTGACTAATTGAATAACATTAGCGCAGTAACCCCATCACTAAACCCGTATTTTGGTTAGCTGAAGACAGTACCGTTGTACCTGCTTGAACTAATAATTGATTGCGCGTCATATTGGCAGATTCAACCGCAAAATCGGCATCCATAATACGGCCAGCAGCGGCTTTGGTGTTTTCAGTTACGCTAGCTAAGTTAGCCGCAGTATGGCCAAGACGGTTAATGTTGGCACCTAAGGTAGAACGCTCAGTACCCACAGCGGCTAAGAAGGTATCCACAAGGGCAATCGCAGCATTGGCGGTACCACCTGTTAAAGTACCTGCGACAGTTTTAGGAATTGCGCCTAATTTAACATCCATTGTTTCCGTTGTTCCGGCGCCAATTTGAAATTTCACGCCCGTACCAGAGGTCAATACACCAGTATCGAATAATTTATTACCGGCATAAGTAGTATTTTCTACAATACGCGTTATTTCGGCGTTCAATTGCGTGAACTCATCATTTAATGCCGTTAAATCATCCGCAGAGTTTACGCCGTTAGAGGCTTGAGTAGCCAATTCTTTCTGGCGATTAGCAATGGTCGTTAATTCTTCTAACGCACCATCAGCGGTTTGTAGCATAGAGGTCGCATCAGAAATATTGCGTGAAGCCGTTTCCATACCTTTTACGTTAGCGCTCATGCGGTTAGCAATTTGCAGACCAGCAGCATCATCAGATGCACTATTAATACGTAAACCCGTCGACAAACGCTCCATAGCATTAGTTAAAAGGTTATTGCTTTTATTTACAGCGCCCTGCGCAACGATTGAAGCGTAATTAGTATGAACACCTAACATAGTAGTTCTCCAGAAAATAACGATTATTTTGGTTAGGCCTGAATCCAGGCATAACTCATTAAGGCGACATGAAAAGCTCTTCACTGAAGCCAAATAGCTTATTTTCAAAAATTAAATAATCACACTTAGGGTTCGCTTCAAAAATTAGAGCAGCAGAGCACTAACCTGTTCGCGGTTCGTATTTCCCTGCGCCATCAAAGATGTCACTTGATAGGCAAAAGGATGAGGTTGCATAAATTTATGCAAATGCTGTAATTCAATTGTAGGCAGACTCGAGGCAGTTAATTGCTTTACCTTCACCAACAGTAAGCGGTGTGATGCTTTGATGTCATCAATTTGCACTGTGACTTTTTTTTCAACTTTTAACACTTTTGCTAAGGTCATTTTCAGCTTTTCAACTTCGGAAAAATTCCATTCACGGGGATCCTGCCAACTAAACTTCTCTTCTAGTTGTATATTTCTCGGCTCTCCCGCAGGCAATCTTTGCCCTTCGCCAACCATTAAAATCCCACCACTGAGCCTCATCCAAGTCTCATGCGGTGCTGTAAACACAGTGTCATTGGTCGATAAGCGGTCAATACTCATCCCAATCGAAGCTAAAACAGGCTCTATGATATCTTGTAGCTCTAAGCGATTTTTATTCGCCGGCAAGAACAAATGCAATGTTTGCTTTTCAGTAAAAAGCGTAATCCGCTCATCGCGGTTCTTAGGTGATGTGAGATCAACTCGTCGGAACTTAAAAAAATGTAATGCCGCAGGCTGGGATGCTGAAATCAAATTCAAATGATGATCGAGTAAGCGTTTACCTTGGTAATGAGGCTTAATCTCGATTAATTGTCTACGACATTCTTCTGCTTTATGTAATGCGTCTTCAACAACCGAACTTTTACTGAACAAGCACGTTTGCAACTGTTTGTTTAGCTGACCTAGGATACTTTTAGCCGAGCTCAAGCTCTGCAGCACCACTTGTGATGCACTAATATTATGTTGCTCTTGAGTCACTTTGGCCCAACGTCCATAAGCTTCCAATCTATGTTTAGGTATGGGCCTCGCTTTCGGTGCGCTGCGGGGTGCACCTGATATCGGAGCAACATAATGAGACGTTACCGTCTGACTTTGACGTAACTGACTAAGTGACTCACCTATCCCTTTGATCATTTAACTCATTACCTACATATGATTGAAAAGGGACAGTTGGCTTATCTGTACAAAAGTTTGCTGGGTAATTTTTAATGCGGTCAATTTAACATTGAACTCGGCAGTCGCAGCGGCATAATCAAGCTCCTGCGTTTCACCTATCACTTGCTTACTAAACAACACCATCTCTTCATGGGAGCTTTTGACTAACGCGAGATTATTTTGCTTGCCACCAAAATCGGTAATAGCTGCACCTATGCTATCTAAGGTTTCGCTTAACGCTGTCTGTATTCCGCTAGCTGCCGCACTAAAAGCGGCATCGCTTGGTGATAAGCTTGGGTCCTTTAGTACGTTAATATAGTCCATTGTTTGATTTAAAATATCTTGGCCAGCATTGGAGAATAAAACCTTTTCGGCGGTGACATTAGCTGTAGTCCATGACGAGTTAGAGGTTTGCACCGTTCTCTCGCTAGCATCGCCTTGATAGACATATCGCCCAGTTGCATCCTTCACTACCGCAGCTTTCTCAATCGCGTTACCCGAAAACAGGTAATTACCCGACTCATCGGTCGCATTAATATTGTCCACTAATCCCTTTAAGAGTTCTTCCATTTCAGAAGCATAGGATGCTCTATCCTCTTTCGAGAGATTCGAGCTATTAGTAGCGATACTGATTTCCTTCATCCGCTGCTGTGTCTCAACCATGCTAGATAAATAAGTTTCGGCGCGGCTCATGCTAGTACTTAAGGAATCAATATTTTTAACGTATTGCTGCACTAACGCGAGATCGCGCTGATTATCCATCACCCGAACGACACCAATTGGATCATCTGAAGGCGACAGTATTGAAACACCTTTAGAGAGCATTTGATTCAAACGTGCCACATCATACGTCGTGTTCTGCAAACTGTTTAAATTGTTAGTGTATAAATTTTGCATTGTTACACGCATGAATAAAGTCCTTAAAAGCTACTGAGCATAGTTTGAAACAGTTGATCTGCGGTGGAAATCACCTTCGCATTTGCCATATATGACTGCTGATAGATGATCAAATTGATCCCTTCTTCGTCGGGATTCACACCACTGGTACTCGCCCATTGGGACTGCGCATCTTTCTGTAAATCAACACTGGTTTTAGCAAATGAAATCGCTTGGCGAGAAGCAGAACCTAACTGGCCGACCTTGCTTGAGAAGGATTCCGCTAAGCTTGTATTACTGCCAAGACTAGTAAAATTCAGCTCTTTATTCGCTAGCTGCACTAAGGCTTTTAAATTTGTGTTATCGCCTTGGGTGCCATCTTTACCAAAGGCAAGTTTATCAGGCGTAAAGCCAGCCGTTAGAGATAAGCTTCCTCCTGGGTTATTAGCTTGATAAGTAAATAAATCCTGTGACGGTGTCGCACCATTTAAGTCCGTGCCAGAAGCAAGAATAGAATTAAACTCGGTCGCTAACATGACCGCTAATTCATCTATGTACTGTTGCGAGTCCGCGAGCTGAACATCACGGTAAGTAAGCAAAGCACCTAAACTACCACCAGCGGTTTCATCAACATTAAACTGACTGGAACCAAACTGGATAGTCACCAGGTCATTTTTAGGATTAACAGGATCGGGAGCGCTTGCTAATTTAGCCGCCGTATTTCCTGTCAGTAATGGCTCACCTCGGGCCAGCGAAATATTGACCATGCCTTGGCTATCTTCAACCACTCGAATATCTAAAATTGCCGCTAAGTCATCAATCGCAGCATCTCGACTATCTTGCAGTGAAGGCGGAATGGTTCCTGTCACACTCGCGGCCTGAATGTCGCGGTTGAAACTGGCGATAATATTGAGCTGAGAGTTGATCTCTTTAACGGATGAACCAAGCTGTCCATTGATCTGATTACGTTGCGAATCAATATTGTCGTTGATTGCATTCACTCTTTGGGCAACAGCCTTAGCCTCATTAAGTACACCTTGTCGGTAGGCGATGAGATTAGGCTGCTCCATTGATGAATTTAGGGCGGCAAATAATTGATCTAGGCCTTTAGAGATATTATTCCCTTCGGCACCAAATACTTGTTCAGCCTGACGCAAATAACTACTTTGCACTTTAGAAAAACCAACAGCACTTGTGGTTTGCCATAACTGCGCGACTTCGTATTGATCAGAGATCCGCCTAACACCATCCACAAACACGCCCGCGCCGGAACCATAAGCACCGCCACCAACCGAACTTAACATCACCTGCTGACGTGAATAGCCTGCAACCATAGCATTAGCAACGTTATTTGAAGTTGCATTCAATGCGGCCATGCTTGCCAATAGACCAGACTTACCAATGTTCAACATGCTCATTTAAAATCCTTCACAACGGGCCGCATAATAAGTGCAGGCTGCATCGCTGTCGTTGTCATCTGTTGAGGATCAAAGGCGACCGGATCTTTCTCGGACTGAAATGAACGTGATAGCTGCTTAGTCATCACTTCAGCTAAACCCATACCATTAACTTGGCTTAAACGACTCGCCAATTCCGCATCATGTAAATCTTGATAAATGCCATTATTGCTTTTGGAGGTTAAAGGATTGTCTTCATCGGCCATAGCATCAGTGGCTGAGCGCATTTGCTTAAGCACCGTTTGCAGGAACTGCGCCTCAAACTGCTGGCTGACTAATTTCAGTGCACCTTGCTCGCCATTCGCCTTGATCAAATCATCGGCATTGAGCTTATTTAAATAACCGCCCGTATTTTCAACTTTCATTAGATCACCACCAAATCAGCTTCTAAAGAGCCCGCTTCCGCCAAAGCTTCAAGAATTGCCATCAAGTCCATTGGGGTCGCACCTAAACTATTAACCGCACGGACGATTTCTTCTATTGATGTTCCTTCAGGCCAAACGAACATACGTTTGTTACCTTGCTCAACCAATACCTGACTATCATTTGTCACCACGGTTTCGCCAGCGGCATTACCAAGATAAGCACCATTGGGTTGACTCACGTTTTCACGTTCAACAATAGTCACAGTCAGATTGCCATGGCTCACCGCAGCCTTACGGACAACAACATCGCCCCCTAATACCACAGTGCCTGTTCGACTATTGAACACAATTCGAGGTGAACGTCGGCCTTGGTCGATCTTAAGTTCTTCAAGCATTGACATAAAAGTCACACGCTCTCGATTCGATTTAGGCGCATGTACCAAGACCTTGGCATGATCCTGCGCACGCGCGATATCGGGGCCAAATAGTTCATTAACAGCCCGTTCAATATTACGGGCAGTTTTAAAGTTGGGATCCTTAAGATTTAAAATGATGTCTTCATTATCACTAAAGTTACTTTTGATCGATGCCTCAAGTAAGGCACCATTAGGGATAGTGCCAACGGTAGGCACATTGACTGTCACAGAAGAGCCATTACGGCCCGCAGCAGAAATCCCACCAACAACCAAGTTGCCCTGTGCTACCGCATAAACTTCACCATCGACAGCTCTAAGCGGTGTCATTAACAAAGTGCCGCCCTGCAGACTCTTTGCATCACCGAGGGACGAAACCGTCACATCTAAAGATTGGCCTGGGCTGGCTAAGGACGTAATCGTCGCATGCACAGCCACGGCGGCGACGTTCTTTAATTTGGGATCGGTTTTATCATCAATTTGCACGCCAAACTGTTTAAGCATGTTGACGACAGATTGACTGGTAAATTTAACTTGAGAGCGGTCTCCCGTTCCATTTAAGCCGACGACTAAACCATAACCCACGAGTTGGTTATCACGCAGACCTTGCACATCGACAATATCCATCAAGTAGCGGCTTTGCTCTTCTGCTTGCAATGTACCAGTAGTCAAAAGTAGCAATAATAAACAACGAAGCATCAAAATATCCTTTGCTAGAGCGGGAACCATGGACTATTGAAATAGCGAGAAGCCCATCCCATAGCATTACTGTCGGCAATTGCGCCTTGTCCACCATAAATAATTCGAGCATCGGCAATGCGTTGCGATGATATTGTATTGTTATTACCTATATCATCGGTACGTATAATGCCAAGCAGACGTAAATACTCGTCTCCCTGATTTAAGCGCAACCATTTTTCACCGCGGATCAACAAGGTACCATTAGGTAAAACCTTAGAGACGGTTACAGTGATCGAACCAGATAGCTGATTTTGTTGGGTACTGGAGCCAGCGCCATTAAACCCCCTTGAAAAAGAAGTTTTACCGTCGGCATTAGCACTTTTTTCACCGATATTTCCCGTCAGCCCCATGCCCATATCTTGTTCTTTGTTAGTCTTGGTATCCGCTTTCTTACTCGAATAGGTTTTTTCATCTAATGCGACGGTTAAAATATCGCCCTCACGGAAAGCACGTTTATCCTTAAAAAGCGTCAACATGTAACCGGGACGATAAAGGCTACCATCCTTTGCATCTGGCAAGCTGTAGTCAATCTCAGGCGGTGCCCACTCTTTAGTTCCAGGTTTCGTTTCCTGATCTGGAATATGTGACATACAACCCGACAGCAGTGCAAAACATAAAAACCATAACCAACGCATGACTGCCTCTCTAAACCGATTGATTGAGGAACTTGAGCATATCGTCAGAAGCTGACACAACCTTGGCATTCATCTCATAAGCTCTCTGCGTGGAAATCATTTCGACCATTTCTTCCACCACGTTGACGTTTGCGCCTTCTAGCGCACCCTGCCGTAAAGCACCTAAAGCTTGATCGCCCGCCACGCCTTCAACCGCAACACCCGATGCAGCCGTTTCACGATAAAGGTTATCACCTCGAGCTTCTAACCCTGCTGGATTAGTAAAGTTAACGAGCGTGATTTGACCTAAATCTTGAGGTTCGGCTTCACCCGCCATTTTCGCAGTAACGACACCATCACTCGCAATCGTAACGGTTAGCGCATCTTCGGGGATCACTATGTTTGGCACTAAAGGTAAACCTTGTGACGTGACCATCATGCCTTCACTGCTACGATAAAACTGACCGTCACGAGTATACGCAAGATCGCCATTTGGCTCTTCTACTTGGAAAAAACCATGACCTTCAATCGCTAAATCCAACTGCTGACTGGTATTTTGCATATCCCCAGTAGTGAATATTTTTTGAGTACCAACAACTCTTGTACCTGCACCTAACTGTAAGCCCGATGGCAAATTATTGAGTGCATCAACCTGACCGCCTGGCTGACGTTGGACCTGATAAAACAGATCATTAAACGCGACACGGTCGCGCTTAAAACCTGTGGTATTCACGTTTGCCAAGTTGTTGGCAATTGCTGTCATTTTCGTATCTTGTGCTGTTAGGCCAGTTTTACTTACCCATAACGCTGATTGCATACCACTAATCCTTAAACATTGCCCAGCAGACGATTACCAGCCTCGGCCAGCTTTTCTGCACTTTTCATTAACTTAACTTGAATCTCAAATTGACGACTCAAATCCATAGATGCAATCAGCTCTGACACGGCCTGCACATTACTCGACTCAAGGAAGCCACTATCCACTAATACGCCTTCATCTTGTGGCACTGCTTGGCCATCACGACGATAGAGCAACCCATCTTGTCCTTTTTGCATTAAGGCAAAGTCAGGATTCACTAGCTTTAATCGACCCACTTCCTCAATGATCCCGCCTTCTGAGGGCAAAACACTGACGGTGCCGTCTTCACCCACAAACACATCTTTATGCTCAGGCAGGGCTATTGGGCCATCAATGCCTAATACTGGCCGACCATCAATAGTCAGTTGCCCCTCGGCATTAGTCTCGATTGCACCTGAACGGGTATAAGCCTCTGCACCGTTAACAGCCACACTGAACAAGCCACGATCGCGGATCGCTAAATCCAATGAACGGCCGGTAGGATTGATCACCCCACTTTGCTGACTAAAACCACTGCTTTCAGTCTGTGCCATGACTCTTGTATTCAAACTATTGCCTTGGGCAGCTAAAGGCACGGCATTCACGCGCTCAAGGTCGGCTTTAAACCCTGCGGTTTCAGCGTTAGCCAAGTTATTCGCGCGAATACTTTGCGCCTCAAGAATACGAACTGCACCACTAGCTGCGGTATAAAGCATCTTCTCCATGTCAGAGCCTCTTCTTAAATGGCATTAAGTAATGCTTGCTGCATAGTCGAGTTCACATCGAGAACTTTGGCGTTGGACTGATAGTTACGCTGTGCCGACATGAGGTTAACCATTTCAGCTGTGGTATCCACATTCGAGCCCTCTAAATACCCACCCGTTACCGTACCCATGGTGCCTGTCGAGGGCGAGCCAATAATGGCTTGCCCAGCGGTATTCGTAGCCACCCAAGCATTGTTACTCACGGCTGACAAACCATTGGGATTACTGAAGTTTGCGAGGACGACCTGCCCCTGTAGTTGATCTTGGCCGTTGGTATAAGTGCCATACAACATGCCATTGTCATCCAGGCGCACGCCTTTTAATTCACCCGAGGTGTAACCGTCTTGAGATAAGCTGGAGTTATTGTATTTGGCAGCATATTGAGTGCTTTTATCGAAGTTGATATCAAATTTGAGCGGTGATGCTCCATTACTCAATGTAAGGTCGAAGGTATCTTTTGTCGTGGTTGGATCTAAAATCCCTTTCGAATCGAATTTTAATGTTGTTTGGTCTGGCAGCAGAGTCCCATCCAGAGTGTAATTAACCGTCCACTCATTAGGTGCTGTTTTCACATAATATTGCGTAACAACATGCTCAGTACCTAGAGAATCGTAAACACTCGTGGTGCCAATGGAGTGATAGCTATCGATATTTTTAGGATCAAATGGAACCGCTGGTACGGCTGGAGGAATAACATCAACTCGTGCATCAAGATTTGAAACCATGCTGACATTCGTTGTGGCTTTCGCCGCCAAAGATGCGGTTTGTACCTGTAAATCACCTGCATTACCGGTTTGTAATCTTCCTGTCGCATTGACAGAATACCCCTGTAAACGGCTCCCCACAGGATCGGTAATAAATCCTTCGCTATCCTTATGGAACATCCCGGCTCTGGCATACATAGCACCGCCGTCGTTTCCCTTGAGCACAAAAAAGCCTTCGCCTTGGATCCCCATATCAAGTTGGCGACCGGTATAAGTTAAGCTGCCACCTTTAGAGAAGTTTTGGCTCGTTGACATCACGCCAACGCCACCCGCCTGACCACCATTATAAATAGATGCGAATTCACTACGGCCTCCACGAAAACCACTCGTAGAAGCGTTAGCAATATTGTTACTAATGGTATTGAGGTCTTGGGTTGTCGCCTGTAAACCACTTAAAGCTATGTTAAATGACATCTTAATATCCTATAAAAATAATTTACGAAACTTCAGAAATATTGAGCACAGAAACGACACCGACACCATGGCCCATTTCAGCCATCATCATGCCGGATGCACTAGAGAAATGGACTCTCTCGATCGGTGCCTTAATATACGTTGGTGCGACTAAACTATTTTCACCTAGTGTCGCCTTAGCTTTGATTTCATATTGGCCAGCAGACAATCCCAACTCAGCAGGATCGATAGAGAAGCGAACATCACCAACATCCTGAGCACCGAGTTGAATAGTGCTAACGACCTGACCTTGTGCATCGATAATTTCAAGATCTAAGCCTTCAGCGGCATTTTCTAAATACACTTTGCCTTCAACCGCTTCACCATCGAGTTGAAACTCAGACGCCGGCACCATGGCATTCTTACCAATTAAAGATGCCGACTGCACTATGCCCAAATTTTCCATCATGACCATTTGGTTTGACTGATTCTTCCGCATCCCTTCTAAGCTTTCGACCTGCGAAAACTGCGCTAATTGAGAGATATACTCAGCACTGTTAAGCGGTTTGGTGGGATCTTGGTTCTTGATTTGCGCGATCATTAAGGTCATGAATTCATTTTTTAATGATGCAGCATCATTCCCTGGTGCAGCTAATGCACCTGCAGGATTCTGAACTGAGTTGTTACCAGAGCGGGCCAATTCCATTGCTATTTATTCCCTAGCTGCAATAAACCTTGCTGCATAGAGCGCGCACGATTCATGATTTCAACACTGGTTTCAAATGAACGACTTGCCGCCATCATGTCGGCCATTTCTTCAATCGTGTTCACGTTGGAGTAGGCGACATATCCTTGTTCATTGGCAAAGGGATGATTAGGCTCATAGCGCATATCTAATGGTGCATCCGCCTGCACTATGTCGCTCACCTCAATCGAGGCACCGATTGCGCCTTGTTGAGTAGAATCATAAATAGTCGCAAATACAGGCTTTAAGGCTCGATATGCCGACTCAGGGTTTTCAGCTGCTGTACCTGCGTTAGCAAGGTTACTCGCAACCGTATTCAAACGTATGGTTTGGGCATTCATGCCAGCACCAGCAATTTGATAAATATCACCAAATGACATATAGGCTCCTAACGACCTTCAATGGCAGACTTTAAACCTGCTATTTTCATGTTTAAAAATGTCAAACTCGTTTGATAATCCATCGCATTCTGTGAATATCTCGCCTGTTCCTTACCGAGTTCAACGGTATTATCATCGGCAGAATTTTGGTAAGGCATGCGATAAGCGAGGTTGTACTGTTGATTCATCTGCATACCCGCTTCAACTTGCTTCATAGCAGCTTTGAAATCCAAGTCTCTCGCTTTGTACCCTGGAGTTTCGGCGTTGATTAAATTGCTCGCTAATACCTTGCTTCTCTCCACTCTAAAATCGAGTGTTTGAGGATGTATTCCTAATGCTTTATCAAGGTTGATAGCCATCTCAACTCCTAGTACTGTATGCCTAATTAATATAGATGGCCGAGAAGCTTACAATTAGCATGCCAATATAATTTTCAATATAAAACAGTTGGTTAAATGAAATCGCTATTGATATACGGAAAGTTCTTTTCCCTCACAATCTTACTAAGCCTAGGGTTACTTCCGCTCAATGTGCACGCAAAAGGGAAGATCACGGCGACTGAGCAAATATCTCAGCAAATGACAAACTCTGTGGTCGCTGAGATCGCTAAGTGGCAACAATCGCAAGAAATCAAAAAAATCAGCAAGAAAATCTCACTGCACATTCCCTCTAGCACGGCGAAATTAAAAACCTGCAGTACGGCGCTCCAAATTGAGGCCGCAAAAGGACTCCCATTCGGTCGGATCCAACGAAAAATAAGCTGCATCTCTGAAGGCTGGTCACTGTATGTACGGGCTAAGGTTGCCCTCAGCGCTTACATCCCTGTGGCTAATAAAACCCTTGTAAGAGATGAAATTGTTACATCAGAAAATCTTCAATGGAAAATGCTGCCCTTAACGGCATCAGACCAAGATATTATTACTGATGACAAACATATTTTAGGTCAGGCAGTAGCCAGAAAAATAAGAAAAAACAAACCAATAAGAGCAAGCAACTTGAATGCGCCTGAACTTGTTAGCATAGGAGATGAAGTGATTATCGAAGCCGCCAGCAGCACCTTTTATGCGCATATGACTGGCATTGCTATGGATGCGGGTAAACTGGGGGATGCCATCAGAGTGCGCAATAGTAGTTCAGGAAGAATCATTACTGCCTACCCCATAGCAAAGGGCAGAGTTGAAACTCGCTTCTAAAAATTAGGCTTGATTAAGATAAATCGAAATTTCATTTTAGAAAAATACCATTCAGGTCGCCTATATCTAATATCAGGCCATTTATGACGAAGAACATCTATGGAAATTAATAAAATTAGCAGTGCTTTGAGCACTGAGTTCAGCACAAGTAAGAGCGCTCATGCGCCCAAAAAGCAGGTTGGAGCTGACAATCTTCCGGCTTCAACACGGCAAGATATTAGTAACGACTGGCAATTATTAGAACAAACCCAGAAAGAGTTACATACCATCTCTGACGTAGATACGGATAAAGTCGCCGCAATTCGTCAGGCTTTGAGTAATGGAAGCTTTGAGCTGAACTTAGATAAAATTGCAGATAAGATATTGATACAGCATGGATAATAGTCAAGTAAACAAGCGCGAACTTGTTCAAAGTTTAATTCGCGATATTCGTCAAGATCTTGAGGGATATAGTCAATTAAAATCAATGCTTAAGCACCAACGTGAATTAATGCAACGCAGAGATAATGATGCGCTTCTAGCCCATAACGAGCGACAAACCGCGCTTTGTAACAAGCTAGCCTTGAGAGCCAAGCAGCGCAGCGAAAATCTCGCAACGCTGGGTTTTAATAGTGACAACAGTGGCATGAGACGCTTAATAACGGCGCTACCTGATCACCTAAGACCGCAAATTAAAATGTCATGGGACAACTTGCAGTTGTTAGTTAAAGATAGCCAAACGGCGAATGAAACCAATGGCAGATTGCTGGTGATACAGCAAGAAACGATTAACCGCATCCTAAATCAGGATGGCCAGCACCAAGAAATTGATTACGGTGCCAATCGATAAGTAAACTGAATTGATGAGAGTTGCCAGCGTGATATGTAGATCGCTGCATGATTTACTTGGGTGACTCTCTGCAGTTAAGGATCAGCGCTTATTAACGTTTATGCTTGTAATAGAAACCAGCCATATCATCAACAATAGCCTGCTCACTGCGCGCAACTCGCGCTTTTTCTTGTATATTTGTTTGTTTCTCAAGCCACTTCAAACCTTGCTGGCGCCCTAACTGATTACGCCATAGCCGCTCAATACGAAGCTGTTCCTGCTGTAGAAAAACTTCCTTTTGAGCTAACTTCACGCGCATAGGCTCTAACACTTGCGCCATACTTGCCGAATTTTGCCAGAGCAGGACATTCGAGCCCTCTTTCGCGCCACGATAAGTCAATATCATGTTTGCTAAGGCTTGATTTTGTTGTTGATTTAACTGAACTTTTAGACTGAAATCATCGAGCTTTTGCCCCAGTTGCGCTAATTTCTTTTCAGCTTGGATACATAACTTAGAGAGATGACGCTGGCTCATATCCCATCACTCCCATCAACTGTTCTAATTGCGCTAAGCTCTCAGCTAGATTGACCTTGGTATGCGTGGTCTGGCGTAAAAAACGCGCCATTTCCGGATACACTCGCACGGCAAGATCCATTTCAGGATCTTGACCTGCTTGGTAACCACCTAATGGTAATAAGTCTCTGACCTCATTGTAACGGCTCAAAAGATGTCTAAAGATCTGACTCTGTTCAATACTGCTAGAGGTCGCTATGTGCATGGCTAAGCGACTCACTGACGCATTAATATCAATTGCAGGAAAATGTCCTTGCTCGGCTAATTTACGACTTAGCACTATATGGCCATCTAAAATGGCTCTAGCTGCGTCAGCAACAGGGTCCTGCTGATCATCCCCCTCGGCCAATACGGTATAAAACGCGGTTAGCGTTCCCGTTAGGTGCTCACCATTACCCGCCATTTCAACCAGTCTAGGTAACTGTGCAAATGCCGATGGCGGATAGCCTTTGGTTGCAGGTGGCTCACCTAGACTCAGGGCGATTTCACGCTGTGCCTGAGCATAACGAGTCAATGAATCCACTAATAACAGTACTTGCTTGCCCTGATCCCTAAAAGCACAGGCAATAGAGTGGGATAACCGCATAGCACGTAATCGCATCAGCGGTGTGGTATCTGCAGGAGCTGCGATAATTACCGCCCGTTTACGCCCTTCTTCACCGAGTGTTTCTTCAATAAACTCCCTGACTTCACGGCCACGCTCCCCAATCAAGCCAACCACAACAACATCGGCCTCAGTAAAGCGGGTCATCATGCCTAATAGTACGCTCTTGCCCACACCCGAGCCCGCAAAGAGCCCAAGTCGCTGACCTCTGCCAATGGGCAGCAGACTATTAATGGCACGGATACCCACATCAAGCGGTTGACGGATAGGCTGGCGCAGCAAAGGGTTGTAACTCGTATGGGATTGCGGAACTTGTGAAATGTCAGTTAGGTCGCCCAGTGAGTCTAGTGGCTGTCCAAGCCCATCAAGCACCCTACCAAGCAATCCATCACCAATAGCAATCGTTTGCTCATCCGTAATAGGTAGCACTCTGGCACCTGGCATCAAGCCCTGTGTGGGCTCAATCGGCATAAGGCACAATACGTCACGATGAAAACCAACGACTTCAGCCTCAATTAAACGCCCATTTCGCCCTTCAATCTGACAACGGTCACCCATGCCAAGCTGACAGCCAACGGCCTCAAGCAACAAACCATTGACTCGAATGAGACGTCCATAAACCCTTGCAACTGGAACCTGAGGCCAATCGTCATGAAATACATCAGACTCCAATCTCAGCCTCATTCAACTTGGTTTCAACCTGCTTCATGCAGGCATCGAGTCGCGTTTCGACTGAAGCATCTGCATCGGATTTATCACTGACAATACGACAACTGCCCGCAGAAATACTGCTATCTGCGATGAGGTTCCAGCCACGGATTTTATCTTCCGAGAGCTCTTTTAATTTCACAACCGCACTTGGTTCTAAATGAATTTTGACATCCGCTTGATCATCGGGCAACGCGCTCAAAGTTTCTTCAACAAGCTTGAGAATCTGTTGCGGCTGCAGTGTTAATTCGCAGCGGATCACTTGTTGTGACACTCGGCGCACTAAATCCAAGATCAAATTCTGCTGCTCACGCACCTGCTTTGCATGGCCGTCTTCAAGTAACTCTCTCAAGGCACCAAGTGGCGCAAGTAAACTGTTGAGCTGCTCATCGATGGATGATCTACCCGCTGACTGCCCATCTAACTTGCCTTGATGAAAACCAGCAGCATGTCCAGCAATGCGACCCTCTTCAAGACCTGCCTCATAACCCGCACTCTTACCTTGGATGACACCTTCGTCATAACCCTCGTCAAATGCTTGTTGATAACTTTGAAAATCACCGCCCGCATCTGAGTTCGATTCAATCGCGTCGTGCAACGCAGGAAAACGATAACGACGTGCCAGATTGGTATTTAGACGCCAACGAGAATGCTTGTTTTCCATTAGACAACAACCTGTTCTTCAAATAACTGCAATTCAATTTCGCCTTCTTGCATTAATTGCTTTGCCAGTTCCATGATTTCTTTACGCGCACCACTGGCTCGGCTTACAGGTACACCACCTAAGGCTTCAATTTGCGTTTCAATAGCCGACGACATACGTTTTGGTAGCGCATTGAGCAAGGAATCTTTTAGCTCAAAATCAATCCCTTTCAATGCCAAAGACAAGGTTTCGGAAGGTACTTGCCCTAAGAGGGTCTGCAATGTTTCTTGCTTTTGTCGCCCAAGAATAATGAAATCAAACATATTATCGGTTACATCAATCGCCATCTGCTTATCATGGAGCTTAATCATTTCCATCAGCTGCTCTCTATCGCCTTCGAAGCGATTGAGTATATCTGCCACCTGTTTGACACCCGCCACTTGCGTGTGACTTTTCTCCATTGCCATCAACATGCAGCGCTCAACCAGCTCCCGCAGTTCTTCAACAACGTTGCGGTCTAATTCGCCAAGTTGCGCGATACGAACGAGCACCTCATCTTGGCTATCACTGGGCAACATTTTCAGAATTTTAGCGGCACTTTCCGGTGGTAATAATCCCAATAATACCGCTTGTAACTGACAATGCTCATGGGTAATTTCACGGGCAAGTAATTGAGGGTCAACCCATTCGAGGCGCTTAACGAGCACTTTAATCTCATCGCCATAAATGCTATCGATGAGACTTTTAGAGACCCTGTCTCCCAACGCGATATCGAGAGTCTTCTGCAAATAGGAGCGCGATGCTCTGGCGATCCCCGACTGTTCTTTGTAACGTTGAAAGAATCGACTTAATACTGCTTCGGCTTCTTGCTGGGTAATACTGGATAACCGCGCCATTTTATGGCTTAAGTGTTGCACATCGTTACGATCCAAATGCGCCATCACCATGGCTGCACCTTCTTCTCCCATACTCAGCAATAACATGGCCGCTTGGGCATAATTGTCCATCTTGATTTCGATTGAATTATTCACCGTCTTTATCGCCTATCCAATGAGCTATCACTTCTGCAACACGCGCGGGTTCTTTATTTGCGAGCAAGGCCAAATGCTCCATTTTAACGGTCAAAGGTGAGCCAGGTTCTGGTAAACCTTGACTACCTAGCCACTCGGCACTCGGTAACTGATGTGGCTGATTTGATGTAGCATCGGCAACAGGTCCATCTAACGCGCCAGCAGGAGCAGCACTTAATGCTACAGGCTCAATCCTAGGAGCCGTTATTTGCGCTGTACGAGTCAAGTGCTTAACCAGCGGCCTTAATACGAACAAAATCAGTCCGAAACCGAGAATGCCGCCAATGATGTAGCGTAAATAAGCTTGGTAATTTTCTGATTGCCACCAAGGTGACGGCGTAAATTCCGCTGTAACAGTTGGGGTAAACTCAAAGGCATTAATGGTAAAACTATCACCTCTCGCCGCCGAGAAACCGATAGCATCCTTGACCATATTGCCAAACTTAACGAGTTGAGCCTCATCATTGAATGCGCCTTGGCTTGTCGCACTGTTAATAAGCACTGAGACAGAGAGATTTTCGAGCTGCATTTGTTGATAACGGACGTGACGCACAGAGCGACCCACGTCATATTGACGACTTTCTTCCTGTTTCAAATTACGGGTTTTGTCATCCGTTGCCGCTTTGCCTGCCTGGGGTGGCTTATTACTTAGTGCTCCTGGAATACCCGCAGCAATACTATTACTTGAATCATCAACACTGGTCCGCTCTTGAGTCACAACATTTTGCGGATCGAGTGACTCTTTGGTTTCTTCAACTTGGTTAAAGTTTACTTTTGCCGTTACCCGTACTTGGAAGTTTTCTTGCCCAAGCACGGGCTCGAGCATAGAAGATGCATTGGCCACTAGACTATTTTCAAGTTCACGCGTGTACTGTAATTGCTTATTCCTAGACTGGCTAAGATCTTGATTACCTGAAATGTTCTCACTTAAATAGCGGCCATCTTGATCGACAACCTTGATATTACTTGCCGTGAGTCCAGTCACACTTCCTGCGACTAAATTAACAATCGCCTCAACCTGTGACTCAGAGAGTCGAGTATTGGGATCTAACTGCAACATCACAGAAGCAGTCGGCAGTTCAGGCTCCTGACGGATAAACAAAGTTTGTTTAGGTATCGCCAAGTGAACTCTTGCAGCACGAACTAACTTTAACGACATTATGGTTCGAGCCAATTCACCTTCTAAGCTATTGCGATATTTGGCTTGCTCCATAAACTGACTCGTCCCGAGGGCGGTATTATCAAGAGCCTCCATGCCAGAAGGCACCTTAGCTTTAACGCCTTTAGCGGCCAAGATCATACGAGCATTACCCACTTGCTCTTCTGCAACGAGTACGGCACCAGAATTCGCATCGAGGCGATAATCAATGCCTTCTGCATCTAAAACATTTAAAACCTGAGAAGTATCAACATTTTCTTGGCTACCATATAATGGTCGGTAACCCGCCGTTGCCGTCCATAACATCAGCACTATGACACTGGCGACAACCACAGCGAGTAAAGCTAATGCGATAACCTGACGGTCACCACGGTTAAAACGATGCCATTTTTGGGTCATGCCAGCAATGAATCCTGATGAGGATTCAGTCCCAGTAATATCCTGACCTGATTGAACAAAAGTGGTAGACATTCACACAATTCCTTAAATAGGCATCTTCATTACATCGTCAAATGCTTGTACAAGACGATTACGAATTTGGAGCATAGTCGCAAAGGACAAACTGGCCTTTTGCGAAGCAACCATGGCACCGACGAGGTCATCACTCTTACCACTATCGACTGCAGCCATCGCCATAGAGGATTGATTCTGATCTTGGTTGACGGCAGAAACTTTGCTTTTAATTAACTCAGTGAATGAGCCATAAGCCATACCATTGTCGGCTGGATTTGAAGTGATGTTGATCGCACCTTTAGCCACTTCACGATGAATATTTAAGGTTTCCATCAACATACTTGAGCTACCAATCGCTCCATTAGACATATTTCATTCCCATTTACTTTTTTGATTGCTCTACGCTGCTTGATCTAATAACGTTTCGATATCAATCCCTGCTTCTCGCATTTGTACGAGACGATATCTTAAGGCTCTAGTCGTCATCCCTAACGCCTGAGCACTTAACGTGCGTTGTCCATTAAAACGTTTAAGTACATCAATAATATATTGAAATTCTGCCTGTTGTTTTGAAGCTTTAAGCCCTTCTGTCGCGCCCAAAGGCTCTAACTCGAGCGTTTCTTCTTGAATGTTTAATCCAAGTTCAGCAACTTGAATTGCCTGACCTCTGCGCATCACTAATGCACGCTGAATACAATTTTCGAGCTCTCTAACATTTCCCGGCCAATCATAGGTCACAAGCACTTGCCTTGCGTGCTCACTGAAATAGCAGCGACTTGCGTTATCAGACTGACCATATAAACCTAAAAAATGCTCAGCTAAAGGGAGGATGTCAGCCTTACGTTCTCTTAAAGGCGCGATTTTTAAAGGCAACACATCTAAGCGGTAGAACAGATCTTCCCTAAAATGACCAAACTCAACGGCCTGTCTTAAGTCGCGATTGGTAGAAGCAATGATCCTGATATCCAGTGGAATAACATGCTGCCCACCGAGTCTTTCGACTTCACGCTCCTGTAACACCCGAAGTAATTTTGCCTGTAACGGCAAGGGCATTTCACCAATTTCATCGAGTAATAAAGTGCCGCCATTTGCCTGCTCAAATTTGCCTGCTTTATTGCAAATAGCGCCAGTAAAGGCGCCTTTAACATGGCCAAATAAGACAGATTCAAGAATACTTTCAGGGATGGCGGCGCAGTTAATCGCAACGAAAGGCTTATGAGAACGAGAAGAATGGCGATGAATATAACGAGCAAGCGGCTCCTTGCCGGTACCACTTTCACCCAATAATAAAACACTGGCCTCAGTAGTTGCAGCCCTATGGGCCAACATCAATAATTGCCGGCTAACAGCAGCCGATACAACCAAACTAGAATCAGGTAACTCTAAACGGCGTAAACGTTGAATTGAGGCTAGCAGTTGCTCGGTTTCTACAGGAATTAATAGATAATCTTGTACACCAGCACGCATTGCCGCCGCGGCCAACTCACCTTGTTCTGGCGCTAATAACGCGACAATATTACGGCAAGGAAAACGGTCAAGATAAGACTTTACATCGCACGGGCGACAATCTGATAAGTTAACGACTGTGAGCCAAGGCGATTGCATTGCATCATTCCACAGATAAAAATCTTCCTGTGCTATCGAGCATGCAAGTTCAGCAGATATGTTTAATCCTTCAATCCGTATACTTAGGCCACCCACTCGCCAACTCCCTCTCGTTTACAGTACATTAAATAACACCTTTATTTAGACCGATTAAGTATCTGTGCATGAATGTATATAAAAGCTATTACCGCTAATGCGCTATCATCTCGATAGAATGAGTGACTAATTACTAAGCCTCTTAAACAGATCAAGAAAAGACGAAACACAGGCTGAGGAAGAAAAACTTCCGCAACAGATATAAAAGCACGGACAAGACTCGTCACTCGATAACTAACATTCGCAACCCATAAAGGAATACCACTGTTTTAAATCAGGCAGAGATGTGTTCTTGCGCAATTATCAATAGAAAATGTGACCACCAGCAACATTTAATGCGCCATGTTCAAAAAATAAGCTTCCATCAATTAAAATTGCAGTAAAACACTTGGAAATATAAATATTACCTGTAAAAAAGTGATACATATAACTTAGGACTGACTTATACCAAATATATTTGTAAAATAACATATCATAATGATAAAAATACAACGCCGTTAGTTTTCATTATGATGAGAAACTTGGGGACTACGCCTTTTGGTTAAATAAAGTGCAGACCGAGAATTACAAAAAAACAATAAAAATCAAAAACAAAAACAAAAAACCATACAAATCCATCATTAATGGTAAACATGTAAGCGCTAGCATTAATACCTTTACGCCAGAATATCGACAAACGTCAAAATAACACCTACCCGACTATTTATTGACGCTGAAATATAAGACTAAAAAGCATTAATATCTTCTTACACAATCTCAAAATAAACATTTTGTTTACAAACTCAGTTGACCTAGAATTCTATTCACATATATTTCAGCTTTTCTTATAATTATTATTGAATACTTTAGCCTTATTACCTTATCATCCTCGTCGTTTAAAACAGCTTTCAACCTTATGCTCATGTGATAGGACGCTTAACTGTTTTAAGAAATTCATTAATCCTTAACGATAAAGAAATAAAAAATTAGGCTCTCTGTTTGTGTATGTTTTTCATACACCAACTGAATCGCGGAGGTCGCCAAGCAGTATTCTAGCGGGAAAAATACGTTTAATAGGAAGTAAAATGAAGACGACAGCGAAAGCTAGGCTTATAAAATCAAATTCTGATGAAATAATTAGACCTATTATGCTGGTTCAAGAAAAGCTAGCAAGAACGCGATTATTACAACAACTAGAACAGCTACATCGTCCACTTATTGATGCTATCAATAATATCTTATCTCCATTGTTAAGGCAGGGGCATCCTGCTGTTTCTGGCTCAACACTAACTGAACCTAGAACACCCGTCATTCCAGAACATTGCTATGCATGGTTTGTATTAAAACATCAACAAAATACCTTAGGCTATTGGAGAATTGATCGCTGCACCCTAGATCAATTAGCGAGTAATTATTACGGCAATACCTCGACACCATTAAGTTCACCGTTAAGAAATCCAAGCCAGTCTGAATTTAGATTAGCCAAAAAGTTACTTCTTTCTGTAGTGGATGAACTACCCAACAGCACAATAGATACCAACACTCTTGAAGTTGAGTTGATAAAAGGTCATATGCCGCTAACAGTATCAGCGGTATGGTCGTTCAATTTTACCAATGGCTCACTCACTCCCCCGATGCTCTTTTGTTTGACTGAACATTTACTGGGACATCTAGCCGAGCAACCTAAAAAGTCAGAAATATCAGCGGACTTGCCGGCAAAACTAGCCGTCTGGCTAAAAAGTCTTCCCATAAAAATGCAACTGACATTAGGGCAACATAGCATCCCAGTCCAATCACTCAGTCAGCTAAAAACTGGAGATATTTTACCCATTAATTTATATCCCAAAACGTTGTTATCAATCGGAAACACGACTCTATTCCATGCCTCTGTGCATAGTCATGAAGGACAAATGGTAGCGAAATTGACTCAAGATGTTTATCAAAATGAGGAGCAGGACATTGGCTGAACAATCTATTTTATCGGATGATGATTTTCTATTAGAGGACGATATTTTCTCTGAAAGCGCATTTTCAAAACCAGATAACCGTAAGGTGAAAAAAAATAATAACTTTTTCCAACAACTTCCCGTACAGGTCACCCTTGAACTCGCCAGCGCTGAGATGTCTTTGGGTGAGTTAAATCGGATGGGTGAAGGTGATGTTATTGCACTCGACCGTATGGTGGGTGAGCCGCTGGATATTAGGGTCAATGGAGCCTTACTCGGAAGAGGTGAAGTTGTAGAAGTGGCGGGCAGATATGGCGTACGCTTGCTGGAAATAGAGAGCATTAGTCTCGATGGGACAAGTAACGAATGATAGTTCGGGTATTGCTACTGTCTATTTTATTACTTGCTCCTCAAGCCCTCGCATCGGAAGGACTCACTTTATTCACTCTAGATAGTGCTCAAGACAGTCAAGCAGTTAACATTAAGCTCGAAATTTTAGCACTCATGACGGCTATTAGTTTTCTGCCCATCATGCTGATGATGCTAACAAGCTTTACCCGCATTATCATTGTGTTAGCAATTCTTCGGCAAGCACTTGGACTACAGCAAAGCCCTCCTAATCGCGTACTTGTGGGGATAGCGTTAATACTCACTATCTTTATTATGCGACCAGTAGGGGACAAGATTTATAAAGAAGCTTACTTGCCCTATGACCAAGGTAAGATCGAATTGATGGAAGCTGTCTCTATTGCAAAAGTCCCACTAACTCGATTTATGCTGGCGCAGACAAGAGAAACTGATCTTGAACAAATGCTGAAAATAGCTAACGAACCCACACACATGAAAACGGCTGAGGAAGTCCCCTTTTTTGTCCTTATGCCCGCATTTGTACTGAGTGAACTCAAAACAGCTTTCCAAATTGGCTTCTTACTTTTCTTACCTTTCTTAGTTATCGACTTGGTTGTCGCAAGTGTCCTTATGTCTATGGGGATGATGATGTTGTCACCTTTAATTATCTCCCTCCCATTTAAATTGATGGTTTTTGTATTAGTCGATGGATGGTCTATGACAGTAAGCACCTTAACCGCAAGTTTTGGGTAGTTAGATGGACATCAATGAACTGACCTCCCTGTTTGCGGACTCGATGTTTCTCGTCATCATTATGGTCTCTGTGCTGGTGACGCCGGGACTCATTCTAGGCTTAATCGTTGCCGTATTTCAGGCTGCTACACAGGTCAATGAACAAACCTTAAGTTTTCTGCCAAGGCTTATCATTACCTTACTTATGGTACTGTTTTCAGGCCATTGGCTCATACAACAGCTAAGCGATTTATTTGATAGGCTGTTTATGAATATCCCTCATATTATCGGTTGATATGCTTTCACTCACCTCAACCGAACTCAGCATGTTAATCGGTAGCCTTTGGTGGCCATTCTGCCGGATCATGGGCGCATTTATGATAATGCCCTTACTGGGCAATTCTTATGTGCCTGCAACGGTGAGAATTTTCCTTGCCTTAAGTATTGCAGCGCTTATTGCACCTATGCTCCCACCCGTTCCCGCTGTCGATGCGCTCTCGCTTGGGTCATTATTTTTAGCCGTTGAACAGCTACTTATAGGATTCATGCTCGCACTGTTTTTAACGATTTTAATCCATGTGATGACCATGCTTGGCACTATTATGTCGATGCAGATGGGTCTAGCGATGGCTGTGATGAACGATCCCGCTAATGGCGACACCAACCCCATTCTCAGTGAATGGCTACAAATCTTTGGTACCTTGATTTTTCTGGCTCTTGACGGTCATTTAGTCGGGCTCAACATCATTGTTGATAGCTTTCGTTTATGGCCAATTGGAAATGGGATTTTTGACTTACCGCTAATGGGATTGATTAGTCGAATGGGCTGGCTGTTTGCTGCATCACTAATGCTCGCCATACCTGCAGTACTCGCCATGTTAATGGTTAACATCACTTTTGGTGTATTAAGCCGCTCCGCGCCGTCATTAAATATCTTCTCGCTCGGGTTTCCCATGACCTTGTTGATGGGCTTGATTTGCGTCTTCCTTTCGTTAAGCGGCATTCCAACTCGTTACAGTGACCTGTGCCTAGACGCATTAACTGCCATGTACCAATTTATCGGGGGGATCTCATGAGCAAAACGCCCCAACAAGATAAAACTGAAGAAGCTACACCGCAGAAAAAGCGTAAAGCGAGAGAAGAAGGCCAAGTACCGCGTTCCAAAGATCTTGCCTCCGCAGCACTGGTCGTGGGTTGCTCTGCCATGCTGACCACTAATGCGGATTGGTTTGCCACTAGGGTCAGTGGTTTAACTAAATACAATATGCTGCTGACTCGGGCAGATTTAGATCAACCCGACATAATGATGCGCCATCTCGGCGCCAGTTTAGTGGAAATGCTAAGCATCTTAGGTCCACTATTCATCATGGTTGCTCTATTAGCCGCAGTTGCAGGAGCCTTGCCTGGCGGGCCGATATTTAATTTTGGAAATGCTAATTTTAAGTACAGTCGCATCGATCCTCTTGCCGGTGTCGGAAGAATTTTTTCCGCTCAATCGCTTGTTGAGTTACTCAAGTCCTGCCTTAAGATTCTATTACTGATCGGAATTATGTTGGTTTTCTTAAATGGTCACTTACAAGAACTGCTTAGCTATAATCAACGTCCCATAGATGAAGCAGTTCGCGATGGTATCAATCTCCTGTCGCAAGGTATGTTTTATCTCGGTACTGGGCTGCTCGTGATCGCCTTTATTGATGTGCCTTACCAATATTGGCATCACGGCAAAGAACTACGCATGTCACGCCAAGAGGTAAAAGACGAGCATACCCAGCAAGAAGGTAAGCCCGAGATCAAAGCCAAAATTCGCCAAATACAGCAACGAATGGCTCGCTCCCGTGCAGATACCACGATTCCAAAAGCGGATGTTCTCTTGGTTAATCCCACTCACTACGCAGTGGCATTAAAATACAATCCTGACTTAGCGGATGCGCCTTACGTCATCACTAAAGGCACCGAAGAGCTCGCCCTCTATATGCGAGAACTCGCTAAAAAACATGATATTGAAATTATTGATATCCCACCGCTCACGCGGGCTATCTACCATTCAACGCAAGTCGATCAACAGATACCCAGTGCCCTTTTTATCGCTATAGCGCACGTATTAAGTTATGTCATGCAAATAAAAGCATCTCGTAAGGGCTTACAGCAGAAACCTGAGCCTTTACCCCATTTTTTTATTCCCCCTAATTTACGTCACGATTAAAGGATTGCTTAACCTATGAATTGGCTTTCTCGCACCTTTTCAGGAAATTACAGCTATATCGGCATTCCAGTCATGCTGCTCGCTATTCTGGCGATGGTGATTTTACCGCTACCTGCATGGCTACTGGACATTTTGTTTACCTTTAACATCGTCCTTGCTGTCATGGTGCTGTTGGTGAGTGTTTCTATCAGACGACCGCTAGAGTTTTCTGTATTCCCGACCTTATTACTCCTTGCGACCTTAATGCGTTTAACCTTAAACGTTGCATCGACGCGCGTGGTACTTATTGAAGGTCATGAAGGAGGTGATGCTGCGGGTAAAGTGATCCAAGCCTTCGGTGAAGTCGTTATTGGCGGAAACTATGTCGTCGGTGCTGTTATCTTCTTAATTTTAATGATTATTAACTTTGTTGTAATCACTAAGGGTGGCGAACGGATCTCTGAAGTATCAGCGCGATTTACCTTAGACGCCCTACCCGGTAAACAGATGGCAATCGATGCCGATCTTAATGCTGGCACACTCACACATGAACAAGCGAGCCTACGTCGCCAAGATGTCGCCAGAGAAGCAGACTTTTATGGCTCCATGGACGGTGCCTCAAAGTTTGTCAGAGGAGATGCCATCGCTGGACTCTTGATCTTAGCCATCAACATTATTGGCGGTATCAGCATAGGTATCTTTATGCATGATCTGAGTGCAGCAGAAGCCTTTAAAACCTATGCACTATTAACCATTGGTGATGGCCTAGTAGCCCAAATTCCTTCATTACTGTTAGCCACAGCTGCAGCCATTATCGTAACTAGGGTCTCAGACGCAGAAGAAATGCCGACCCAATTAAGTCGGCAATTACTGGCAAACCCGAGAACCTTAGCTACTGCAGCCATTGTGATGGCGATTCTCGGCATCACCCCAGGCATGCCAGCACTGGTGTTTTTATCTTTTGCGATACTGCTAGGTTTCGCCGCATGGAAACAAAACCAGAATAAGGCTTCCTTTACTGAAGAGAAAACCGAAGAGCTCATAGAAACCAGCCTGGCAGAGCCTTCTGCTCCAAGCTGGGAATCACTGCCTTTTACCGACATTATTGAAGTGCGATTAGGCTATAGATTGGTTCATTTAGTCGAAAAAACCAAAGGCGCAGAATTGCAAAAGCGCCTTACAGGGATCAGACGCACCCTTTCAGAACAAATCGGATTTTTGCTATCGGAAGTCAGAGTGCGCGACAATTTAGCCTTGGCACCCCATGCATACCAAATTAACTTTATGGGTACACAAGTGGCCATTGCCGAACTAGAACCGGACCTGCTGCTCGCAATAAAAAGTGGTCCTGTTTACGGTAAAATTGATGGGATTTTAACCAAGGAACCCGCATACCAAATGGATGCCATTTGGATTGCACCAGAGTTAAAGGCCAAAGCACTTAACTTAGGTTATTCAGTCGTCGATAATGCGACAATCATTGCCACTCATGTCAGTAAGCTATTGCGCGAATCACTGCCTGAATTATTGCAACATGATGATATTATGCAATTAACTGACAGGCTAAGTAAGCAAGCCCCCAAACTTGCCGAATCACTCAGCACCAGTTTAACCCCCATACAGTTACTCAAAGTTTTCCGCTTGTTACTCAAAGAGCAAGTGCCACTAAAAGACATACGCACCATAGCAACGACCTTGCTGGAATGCAGCGAGCAAACCAAAGATCCCGTCCTACTCGCCGCCGATGTGCGCTGCGCTTTGCGCAACAGTATTTTGCATCAAATCGCAGGCAGCAGCCCGCAGTTGAATGTACTCACGCTGACCGCAGAATTAGAACAGACTTTAATGACAGCGTTAAATCAATCGCAGCAACAGGGCCGAGTTGCGTTGGATAGCTTCCCTATCGAACCCAATCTACTGGCGCAGCTACAACAAAGAATGCCTCAATTGCTCGCGGAGACAAAAGAGAAAGGCTATAACCCTATCCTGCTTGTTTCACCGCAACTCAGGCCTTTCCTCGCGCGTTATGCATTAGCCTTCGCCCGTGGACTGCATGTTTTGTCCTACAATGAAGTCCCTGAAACTAAAGAACTGATGATCGCAGGACAACTCGGGTAATCAGAACTCACAGTAGCTTAGCAAGACCTGCAGAGAGGGGTGCAACACACCTCTCTCAGACTTAGCTGCATCGCTCATCACTACAAACTGGGCCTCTCAGCAAACCACAACTGCATACCTCCTATAGAATATTGGTCACTCACAGCTCCAATCTCATTTCCAATCAAAGCAATATCCTTCTACTCCTTAAGAGATATTTCGCTCAATTAACTGTGACATCATCAGCAAATCCTGAGTATTTTAGTCGGGTTTAGTTGCCACGCATTAAAGCTGCAAATAATATGAATGTAAATTTATTGCTGCTTTGGAGCTATTTATGTCTGCTACTTCTACCCCAAAAGATGCACAAGCCACTGGCCATAGAGTGGATTCTCAACCTCGCCATGATGCACAACTTGGTCAAGGTTTTCCGCTTAGTGAGAGCGCTCAGGATAACCACTGGCTGGAAAGAAAAGTCGGTGAGTTAGTTGCCGAAGATTTTCGCCGCGCCCATGTGTTCAGCCAATTTGGTATCGATTTTTGTTGTGGCGGCGGTAAACCGCTGGCGGTTGCCTGTGAACGCGCAGACATAGATCCGGCAAAAGTGATTGCTGCGCTGAATGCCGCAACACTGACCGGCAGCAAAGAAGATGAGTTGAATCAATTACCCTTAGATCAACTTGTCGACTATATCGAGTTGACGCACCATCAGTACGTGCGCGAAAAAGCCCCGTTGTTGGTCGAATATTCCGAGAAAATGGTGCGCGCCCACGGTGAGCACCATGCCGAAATTATTCCCTTTGCGGGTTGGATACGTGCTTTAGTTGAAGATTTGATGCCGCATTTAATGAAAGAAGAGAAAATACTGTTTCCGGCGATACGCGGTTTGAGTCAAGCAGAGCACATTGAAACTTGCTTTGGCCATATTGGTAATCCCATCAATGCGATGCAGCACGAACATGAAGAAGTCGGTTTGATCTTGCAAAAATTACACGAGCTCACGAACGACTTCACGCCACCGGAACATGCTTGCACTACGTGGCGTGTGTGTTATGCCACGCTAGCGGAATTTGAGGCTGATTTACATCAGCATATTCACTTAGAAAACAATATTCTATTTCCTAAGGCATTAGGTCTCGCTCAATAATCGATTGGCTGTTTCTGCTGTGATGTCCCTTAAATTTCGGATCATCTGCAGAATTTTGAGGCCAGACCTAGGTCTAGCCTTTCAATTGTTGGCGTGCTACAACAAGTTATGTGTCGCTGACGGATAAGCTGCCATGACATTTCAATCATTTGCACTCGATGATATTGCCAATTTGCACGAATCGGCCCAAGTAGAGTTTAAACTCGCCGGTGGCCGCGACGGCCTAGGTCAATTACCCGAAGATATTTGGGCGACTTATAGCTCCTTTGCTAACACCTTGGGTGGCGAGATCATCCTAGGCGTACGCGAAGAACGTGGCCATTTCAGCATTGAAGGCATTCCCAATCCGCTTCCTGTTTTACAAGAGTTTTGGGAAATCCTCGATAATCCTAGCCGCACTAGCCATAATATTTTGGCGATATCAGATGTGCAGATTATTGAAATTATGAATAAAAAGCTGATTCGTATCCGCGTACCGCTGGCGCCTGAGCAACTCAAACCTATCTATGTCGGCGGCGATCCTTACACAGGGAGTTATTTTAGGGTGGGAGATGCCGACATGCATGCAAGCCGTCTGCAGGTCAATCTACTGTTACGCCGCGCCCATCTTTGCATGAAGCAACTCAAGGCGCGTTAATCCGACATGTTATTACGTCAAAATCCAGCTAACAAATAACCGCCCATAGCCGCAATTGCTGCGCCCGTAACACGCATTAAGTTGCGCTTACCCGTCAGGCGCTGCATTCCCAGACCAATCATGACACCTCCTAAATGGATCACCGCAGTGCCAAACAAAAATCCTAATGCATATAGTACTGGGCTTGCCAATGCTGGCATTTCAGCTCCGTGGGCATGACCGTGAAAAATCGCAAAAACACCGACAAAAGCCATGGCAAATAACAGCGAAAACTGACGATCGAAGGCAATCGCGAGGCCAAGCAATAACACAGATAAGGCAATACCGATTTCAACAAAAGGCACAGGAATGCCATACAAACCAAGAATCCCACCGACCAACATAAAGGCGACAAAAGCGAGTGGGACAGTCCAAATCGCGCGACCACCAAGTTGGGTGCTCAACATGCCCACGCTCAACATAGCGAGCAAATGATCAAATCCCAAAACCGGATGATTAAAACCTGACATGAAACCGCCACCCGAATGGATCTCATGGGCCGATACCGGCGCGATCCAACATAAAGTAAGCAGTAATAACAACCCGATACGCGCCATAACACAGCCTTAGTCAGTGACTTAAGTAATATTAGGCTTCACTCTAGTGCAAATTTTGGGAACAAACCTTGATCTCAATCACTCTGGATTAGCAAAGAGGCAGATTCAACGCTGCCCACAGAGTTAGTTTGCGTCGATAGCCAGCACTTTGATTAACGCATCGAGAGCATTAATTTCTAAATGGGGTAACAAGGCCGCAATAGGTAAGGAATCGACTCGGCCAAAGCTCGGATTCAACCACACAGACTGACACCCAGCCAGCCGCGCACCGCGCACATCGGCATTCATGCTATCACCAACATGTAGTAAATGTTGCGGTGCAATGTTTAATCGCGAACACGCCAATTCAAACATATCTTTGGCGGGTTTCATATGCACGCCATTGCCTGGATGCAACACAAACTCGAAGGCATCGCCCAAACCAATTCGCTCGGCATCCACGTTGCCATTGGTGATGCCGATTAATCTAAAATGCTGCGATAGGCGTTTGAGTAACAAGAGCACTTCGTCTGACACTTTAAAATGACTGCGATGCAAATAAAAACACGCCAATCCTTGCTCGGCGCCGCGTTCGGCTTCCACGGACGAATACCCTAGCTGTATTAGCCCTTGGCGAAGCGTAGCCAAACGTGCTGCGCTGGTATCGTGTGCAAGCTCTCGATTTTGCTGCAGCAGTTGCAGTTTTAGCCTGCGCCAATCATGGGTTTGCCATGCCTGTGACAATGGATAAGTCTGCAACAGAAACGTCGCTAGCTCGGCTTCAGCATTTAAAATATGCGGTAGATTGTCGTACAGGGTATCGTCGAGATCGAAACTGATCGCTTGAATATTTTGAGGTCTAAGATAGCAACGCATTATTTATCCTGTGTTTTTTTCGCTCTAGGATGGGCGTTATCATACACCTTAGCTAAGTGTTGGAAATCCAAACTGGTATAAATTTGCGTGGTAGCTAGGTTCGCATGGCCCAATAATTCTTGCACCGCCCGCAGATCGGCGCTCGCTTCTAACATGTGAGTGGCAAAGGAATGGCGCAGTTTATGTGGATGCACGCGCACCGATAATGCCTGTTCTTGCCCCCATTTCGCCATCCGTGCCTGAATACTACGATGGGAGAGTCGCTTGCCCTTTTCGGTTACAAATAAGGCGTTATCTTCACAGGGGATCTGCTTTCGGCAATTAAGCCAATTCTGCAGCGCAGCAATCGCCAAACGACCGACGGGAACGATACGTTCCTTATTGCCTTTACCTAAGACTCGCACTTCTTTCAAATCATATTGCACACTGGATAAATTGAGCGCAGCGAGTTCAGCTAAACGTAAGCCACTGGAATAAAACAGCTCCATCATGGCTTTATCCCGCAAACTGAGGGGATCTGTGCCTTCAATGTCCAGCAAGTGACTGATGGCATCGACATCGATATTCTTCGGCAGCGGTTTGGCTTGTTTGGGGGCACTTAAGCCTTTGGCGGGATTAAGCTCAATCACGCCTTCGCGCAGCAAAAATTCACCCCATTGTTTTACCGCCGATAAACACAGGGAAAGCGAGCGTGGGCTTAAGCCTTTGCGGTGCAATTTGGCTAATACTTGCTGCCAATGCTCGCGGCTTACATTGAGTAAATGCACGCCTTCAGGCAAGAGATCGCTTCCGCGATTAAGCTCAAAAAGGTAATTACGTACTGTATGGGCCGACAACTGCCGCTCGGTACTCAGATAGCGTTCAAAGGTTTGTAACCATTGAGTATTAAGCGCCGACACTTTGGCTGTTTGCGTACTCATATCGGTTTCCTCATGGGTTTTGCTAAGCCTTGAGTGAGCACAATCGCTCGACAGCCGTTACAGCTTAGCGAGCATGTGCGCCAGCAAACGCCGCAGTTGTTCCAGTAGCATATTATCCATATCGGGATGAAAATGGGTGGCATCTTGGCTGGCAATAGCAAAAATGACTGGGTTGTCTTCCGACAATTTCGTCAGTGCCACTGACCCCACTTCGCTACCAAATAGGCGTTTAGCCTCTTGCTGCGTGAGCCGACCAAAGTAGTGACCTTTATGCAGCCTTTGATCCCAAATTGCCTTCATATCGGTATCGAGCACACTGATTAAACGCACATGGCTGAAATTAAACTGTAATTTCAAACTGTCGGCCAACACTTCTTTGAGTGACACTAGATCGGCACAATTTAATAACTGAAAGGATAACTCGGTATTGAATTGGTAAATCTTCTCGTTGCGCGCCGCCATGGTTAACAGGCTAGTAATTTCTTCTTCCAACTGACTCACTCGCTGGCGCAGCATTTCTTGACGACGTTCCACCAAAGAGATGGCGCCTCGCTCCATGTGAGGCAAGCGCATCGCCAGCAGCAACTCGGGATAGCGATTAAAAAAGTCAGGATTATCCAGCAGATACTCGCGAATAATCAACTCATCGAAAGGCACATCCGTCTGCGGCATCAAGGGCTCTGTCATAACTGAATTTGTCCATCGTAAACGTGCTGCGCGGGCCCAGTCATCCACAAAGGTTTCCCCTCGCCTTCCCAGTTAATGGTTAAAGTACCGCCGGGTAAATCCACCCGCACTTGCTGGCCGAGCTTCCCTTGCACTTGACCTACAACTACAGCTGCACATGCGCCTGTACCACAGGCCAAGGTTTCGGCCGCGCCGCGCTCATACACCCGCAGCTTAATGTGACCTGAGTCCACGACCTGCATAAATCCCACATTCACACCACGGGGAAAACGCTCATGCTTAGTGAGCATGGCACCAATTTCAGCAACGGAGGCGCTCGCCACATCTTCAACGTCAAGCACGCAATGGGGATTACCCATAGAAGCCGCGCCACATAAAAAGGTTTGCAGCGGTGTTTGCAGTAAATAGGTTTTCTCAGCTTTCTTAGCTTTAAAGGGGATCTGACTCGGTTCGAGGATCGGCACGCCCATATTCACGGTAACTGTACCATCGCGTTCTAAGCGCAGAGTCATCTTACCAGACGAAGTACTAACACGGATTTTGCTCTTGTTAGTCAGGCCTTTATTACGCACAAAACGGGCAAAACAGCGGGCGCCATTGCCGCATTGTTCTACTTCAGAGCCATCGGCATTGAAAATGCGATAATGAAAATCTAAATCGGGATCATAGGGCGGCTCAACCAAGAGTAGTTGGTCGAAACCTATGCCAAAGTTACGGTCGGCTAAACGGCGGATTTGCTCAGGCGAAAAGAACACGTTCTGCGTGACCCCATCGACCACCATAAAATCGTTGCCCAGTCCGTGCATCTTAGTGAATTGGATCAAGATACTTATCCTTTAAGCCGAGGCGCCGCTCATAAAGTATGAAACCAAGCGCCTGAATCAATATAATTTTTCTAGTTTACGGCAGGAGTTGCTCACCTTGCCAGAGCTGAGACAATTTTTCTCGCTCACGCACTAAGAAAGCCTGCTCACCATCCACCATCACTTCAGCCGCACGAGGACGAGTGTTGTAGTTAGAGGCCATAGCAAAACCATAGGCACCACTCGAACGCACCGCCAGTAAATCACCCGCGGCTAACGCGAGCTGGCGATTTTTACCTAAAAAGTCACCGGTTTCGCACACTGGGCCAACAATATCAAACTCATAGGCCTCTGAGTCCCTTGGCACGACTGGGATAATATTTTGCCATGCACTGTAGAGTGCGGGACGAATCAAGTCATTCATCGCGCCATCGACAATCGCAAAACGTTTGTCGCTGTTTTCTTTAAGATACAGCACCTGAGTAACAAAAATCCCCGCATTGGCGGCAATCGCACGGCCAGGCTCGAAGATAAGCTTCAGTTGACGGTCGCCCAAACGCGCTAATATAGCGGCGGCATACACATCCGGATGCGGCGGCGTTTCGGCATCATAGGTCACCCCTAAACCGCCACCCACATCGAAATGTTCAATAATGATACCTTGCTCCGCCAGACGGTCGATCAGGGCGAGCATACGATCCATAGCATCGAGGAATGGTTTGATTTCAGTTAGTTGTGAGCCGATATGGCAATCGACACCTTTCACTCTTACATGTGGCAACGCATGGGCACGGGCGAAAACGATTTCAGCCTCATCCATAGCTATACCGAATTTGTTTTCTTTAAGGCCAGTCGAAATATAGGGATGGGTGCCCGCATCCACATCGGGATTAATCCGCAGGGACACAGGCGCGACTTTACCTAAACGCCCTGCGACCAGATTTAACTGCTCAAGCTCGGCACTCGATTCGACATTAAAGCAATAAATGCCCAGATTAAGTGCCTGTTCCATTTCAGCCGCAGTTTTACCCACGCCAGAGAACACCACTTTGGCGGGATCGCCGCCCGCTTCCATCACTCTGGCTAACTCACCGCCCGACACAATATCAAAACCACTGCCTAAACGTGCCAGCACATTCAGTACGGCCAAGTTCGCATTGGCTTTAACCGCGTAACAAATCAAATGTGGATGATCTGCTACGGCATTATTAAAGGCATGCCAATGGCGCTCTAGCGTGGCGCGGGAATAGATATACAGCGGTGTGCCATAGGTTTGAGCTAAATCGGCAACCTGGCAGCCTTCGGCATGCAGGGCATTTTGTTGGTAGAGAAAGTGATCCAATGTCTGATTCCTTACTGCGCTTTATCGCTGCGATAGTGATGGTCGTTTTAGCTATAGCGATTGTTATTGTTGTGTTTTTTGTGCTTCGATGGCTCTAATTTCGGTTTTAATCTCTTCCACTTCAGGCACAATTTTAGCTTCATCAACCTTTTTAGGTTGATTTACCTCTGTGGCGGGCGAACGATAGAGGGGGCCTTTTTGGCCGCATGCCGTAATGAATAGGCTACCAAGCAATAACAATAAAAACAGTCTCATTTTTCTCAACATCTGTGCATCTGGTGACTAATGGCCTTATAATCGCACCCATCTTGACGAAAGCAAAGGACAGAAATGCATGGCCATGACAGATACAGAATTTCACCAGCTCGCCGATGACATGTTCCAAGCCATAGAAAATGCGATTGAAACTGCGATTGATGAGCAAGATGCCGATGTTGATATCGATGCCAGTGGCAACGTATTGCAATTAGAATTTGTTGATGGCTCAAAGATAGTGATCAACAAGCAAGAACCTTTGCATGAGATTTGGGTCGCCACGCGCTTTGGTGGATATCACTTTGGTTTTGTTGAAGGTAAATGGATGGACGGACGTAATGGCGGCGAGTTTATGCCATTCGTGCAAGAGTCTATCGCACGCCAAGGCGGAATTGAGCTTAGCCTCTAATCTAATCAGTCGAAGCGCAAAGCCATACAAAGCCATAAATAGTGCAGTGACAAACAATAATGGGAGCCTTGGCTCCCATTATTTATGTTCAAAATCCAGCTTAAAACTCAGTGTCTTGATCGCTCACATCGATACCGAACGGCGCTACAGTTAACTCCCCCGCCACTCGCACTAGATGGAAAAACTGCGGAATATTAAACCGCGCCCGTGAAGCATAATGCTCATCGAACACATAATGGTGACTGACTTTATTCACTAATTCGACCATGTTTGAGCCCGCCTGCACATAGTGACTCAGCTGATTTTCCTCATCGAGAATAAATACATCCAAGTTATCGACCCTTTGACGTAGGAAATATTGAATCGCCCCTTTCGCCGCATAGTTCTGCACCACTTTAGGCATACTCGAAAAGGGATCGTCACCCAATTCAGGCCGTGGCAGCAGCACAAGATGACTACGGGATAACTGCTGATAAAAAGACTTAGCGTCGCTCAAATCCTGATAGGCCATGCCTAAGGGATTAAAAAAGATCCCATAACGAGTATGACTTATCTGCAGTGGCTGCACTAAGGTGCTGGATTGCTGCACTTGTTGGCACAAACGCATGGTTTGTTTTAATAGATTTTTCACTGCTAATTTAAGCTGTGGGCGTAACTTCTGTGAACAGCTGATCACATCCATGTCCACGGGTAAGCTGGCCCGCCTGAGTCCCGGCGTCACAAAAGCTAAGGCTTGCAATACCGCGGTATCGCCTTCGAAGCGATGACACTGCCATTCACCCCAACTATTCAAGCAAATCGCATCTAACGCACCAAGCATATTGGCTTTTTTACGCCCGAGTGAGAACACGTTCGCATTCATCACATCGACCATCATTTCCTGTCCTTGCCATTCAATGGTGGGATCGCAGTCTAGATTAAGCACGAAAATCAGCTTACGAAAATGCCATGGCTGGCATAAGTCACGTTTAGATACACGCCAATCGTGGTCGATAAAATTCAGTAACCGCTTAGAAGCTTCGGTAAGCCGTTTCGACTTTGCCTTACTCTGACCATATTCATGCCATTGCGTATCAGGGGTCGAAATTCCGTTTAGACATGCCCAGATCATTAAGGCGGATGGCGTTTTACCCTTACATATCGCCGACTCACCCAACAGATTTAGTGGCTGCGGCCCTTGGCGATAAAGATAATATTTCCGCTCGCGAGAGCTTGATACCATAGTCACTTCGGACTCGGCGACCGAGACACTCCACAGTAAATTCAGCTTAGCGATTTGGTCTTCATCTTGGCTAAAATAAGTGTGTAATTTACGAGTCAGCATGCCCAGCTCTTCAATCCGCAAGCCTTCATTAAGCTCATGGGTCGATGCAAAGCGCAGTAAAGTTTGGTAGCTTGCCAACAAAAGTTCATTCAACTGCTCGTTAAACCAATTGAGCTGACCACTGTGCCAATGTTCGCAATCGTCTAAAGTGCTGATCAAACTATCGGGCCATTGCCAATCCTGCACCAATTTTTGCAGTTTAGGATAACGCCAATCTTTGCCCTCTTGGGTTCGGCTCAAGTGCACACCACATTTGAGATAAAAGCAGCGCCGTGCAATCTCAAGTCGACGGGTATCATTCTGCTTAAGCAAATAGGTTTCGATAATCTCGTAGATAGAGTAATAAGCATCATTCGATGTCGAAAAATCGCCAGCTAAAGTTTTCTGCCAGAGGCGATCACAAAGCACAGTTGAATGTGGATAATCGCTGGCATAAGCCTCAAGCAGCAATACTTTAATCAGCGCCTTATGGGGCTTTTCTAAGCCTTTATAGAGCTGCCATAACGAAGCGCCAAAGTACTCACTCGCAGGTAATTCATGTACATCGCCTAAAAACAAGAGTGCGGGATTAAGTTTAGCGTCTGGCCACCATGCAATCGTTTTACCCGCCAGACGAATTTGACTACGATAAAATTCTTCCAGTAATAACCAGTGCTGAGTACTACCACTGTGCTCATGGGCCATGGCAGACTGGCAACCACGCTGCGTTTGATCACCACAAAACTGTTGCGGATGAACTAAGTAAAAGTTCACCTCAAACTGATACTCAGCAAACCAAGCCGTCAATCTATCGGTTTTAATCCTGATCAGCGCTAACTCTTCAGGGCTTAAATCTGCCCTATGCACTAACCAAACATCGACATCACTCTTGGTATTTTGGCCAAAACTGCCTGTACTGCCCATGGCATATACGCCATCAAAGGCATTGATGTCCGCTTCTTGGATAATAAAAGGCAGCGAGAACACATCACAGGCTTGGGACTCTATCTCACCTTGTTGATACTCGTTAATACCACAAGGTGTATTGGCGGCATGATAGCCAGGATACTGAACGCTGTTCTGTTGAATTAAAAAGGGGATCAAATGGAATAAGTGTTTTTGCAGCGGCGATAGTAAAGCCAAGGCGCGCGCAATGCGGACCTTGTTAAGTCTTTCAGCTATATCAGGAAACTGTATTTGCCGATCCATTCAAAAACACAACACTTAAGCACTTATGAGAAGTGTGCTCATGTTAACACTTTTGCAAACACGAGCAACTATATGTGAAGCGCGTCACACTTTTATACTATTGAGAACATCGCTGACTTCAAAGAATCGATACGGCTTCCTTACATAAACGATTTGCCAATGTTAGCATTGGCGCAACTAAGATCTTTGATGGAAACTAGGCATGTCTGAGAACCGCATCCGTATCGCAACCCGCAAGAGTCCGCTGGCCATGTGGCAAGCTGAATTTGTTAAAGCCGAATTAGAACGCATCCACCCAGGTATTGTGGTGGAATTGCTGCCAATGAGTACCAAAGGCGACGTTATCTTAGACACGCCGCTAGCCAAAGTGGGCGGTAAAGGTTTGTTCGTCAAAGAGCTTGAAGTCGCTATGTTAGACGATCTTGCCGATATCGCAGTGCACTCAATGAAAGACGTGCCCGTCGACTTCCCTGAAGGCTTGGGCCTTGAAGTCATTTGCGAGCGCGAAGATCCCCGCGATGCCTTTGTATCGAATTTATATAAATCGATCAGCGAATTACCATTAGGCGCAACTGTGGGCACCTCAAGCCTACGCCGCCAATGCCAACTGCGCGCATCACGCCCCGACCTCATCATCAAAGATTTACGCGGTAACGTGGGTACGCGTTTAGCTAAGCTGGATAATGGCGAATACGATGCCATTATTCTCGCCGCTGCCGGCTTAATTCGTCTGAAATTGTCTGAGCGTATTGCTAGCTTTATTTCGGCCGAAGAGTCCTTACCCGCCAACGGCCAAGGCGCAGTGGGGATTGAATGTCGCACCAATGATGAACGTGTTAAAGCGCTACTGGCACCATTAGAACATTTAGAAACGCGCTACCGTGTTATTGCCGAGCGCGCGATGAACACGCGCCTTGAAGGTGGATGCCAAGTGCCGATTGGTGCATTTGCTGAAATCGATGGTGACGAGATGACGTTACGCGGCTTAGTCGGTAACCCTGATGGCAGTGAAATCATCGAAGGCGTGATCACAGGTCCAAAAACCGAAGCGACACAATTAGGTGTTGCCCTTGCTGAAGAGTTACTCAGCAAAGGTGCCAAAAGCATTCTCGACGCCGTTTACGCTAAAGCCTAAGTCAATGAAAGTCTTACTGACGCGCCCCGAGGGGCGCAATCAGTCCATGGTCGATGCCTTGAATGAACGAGGCATTGCCCACTGGGTCACACCTCTGCTGTGTGTCGAAGCAACGCCTCCAATCGCAATGAATACCCCGCATCCCTTGGCATACGCCGATATGATTATCTGCATCAGCGCCAATGCGGTGACTTTTGCTGATAACGCCTTAGCAGCTGCGAATCCATTCAATAAAGCTTGGCCTCAAATTCAATACTTCGCCGTAGGACATGCGACTTGGGAAGCATTAGATCTGCTCGGTATTTCGGCACTCGAAGCCCCAGATGATTGCCAGCAAACCGAAGGGCTACTCGCGCTCGCGCAGCTGCAAGAGATTAAAGATAAGCAGATTACTATCATACGTGGCGTCGGTGGGCGCGAAGCCTTAGCCGAACAATTGACTGAGCGCGGCGCAACAGTACGCTATTGGGAAGTGTATCAACGAGCTTGCCCGCCACTTGATGGACGACAGTTAGCACTACAATGGCAAGCCTTTGGGATAGACACTATTGTGGTGACCAGCGGTGAAGTACTGGATAACCTGATTAATTTAGTGCCAAAAGAGTTATTTGCATGGCTGCGCTCATGTCATATCATAGTCCCAAGTAACCGAGTAGAAGCTCAAGCTCACGCCTTTGGTATAACCCAAGTCACCAATGCCAATGCCGCCAACAGCAAAGCCGTGCTAAACGCCCTTAAACTCTAAGCGCTATTTAGCCCGATTTTACTCGAATTTCGGCAGTAGCATGTTTTCAAGGACTGTTAAATGGATAACAACAAGCACGACGCAAAGAGCCCAGAATCAGAGGCTACCGCTATTATTGTGTCACCGGAAACGACCGATGACATATCCGCAACATCGGCGTCATCCACAGAATCCCAAACAGCCAAAGCCACAACTTCAACTGCACCAAGCCAAACGCCAGCCTCCAATAGAAGCTCGTGGGCAATTCGCTTTGGAGTGTTATTAGCGCTAGGTTTAACCGCTTGCACTCTTGGTGGCGGTTTTATGCTGTACCAACAGATGCAACAGCAACTGCTAGCACAAGATGCGAAAAATATCGCCCTGCAGGACCAATTACAGCAAGCACTATTGCAGCCAAATCAACGTATTGGCCAGCTTGAACAGCAGCAACTGAATGATGCTAAGACTTACCAAGAATTAACAAAATTAGCAGAAGACCAAAATCAGCTGCAGGATAGGGTCAATAAACTTGCCCAGCGCAGCCCAACACATTGGATGGCCTCTGAAGCCGAATATCTAGTGAATATGGCAGGCCGTAAACTTTGGTTAGAGAAAGATCCCCGCACCGCCACCGATCTATTAAAGTCGGCGGATGAAACCATCGCCGCGATGAATAATCCGGCGTTACTGCCGATTCGTAAGGCGCTGGCAAAAGACATCGCCGCCACGGCCAGTATTAAAACCACAGATATTGATGGCAGTGTGTTGGCGCTCGATGCCTTAATTGAACAACTCGATAAGCTGCCGCTCAATCGCACCGACGCAGAAACCGATGCCCCAGAAGATACAACGATTACTGGCGATTTGAATGATTGGCAGAGCAATCTGGGCAAAACGTGGAAAGCGTTAACCCAGGACTTTATTACCATACGCCACAAAACCGCCGATGCGCCCGCTTTACTCGCACCAGAACAGCAATGGTATCTGGTGGAGAATATTCGCCATAAACTGCTGCAATCCCAACTTGCGTTATATCGCTACGACAGAGCGACTTATCACCAATCATTGATGATGGCGCGCAAGTGGATCCAAAGCTATTTTGATACGCAAGATCACAAGACAGCTGAGGCCATCGCCGAAATCGATAGATTAGCAACCTTAGAACTTGATCCTATTCCCCTGAAATCCTTTGCTGCTAAACCTCTGTTATTACAGCTGACGAGTTATGGCGAGCTGACCTCATCAGAGGATGCGCCGCTATGATCAAGATATTAATTTACTTAGGAATTGTGCTAATAGGACTCTGCATCAGCCCTTGGCTGGTTGGCAATACAGGTTATGTCTATATTGCTGCGGGTGACTACCAGATTGAGACCAGCTTAGTCTTTGGGATCATCGCCTTAATTGTATTTTATGCGGTGTTCCAAGTACTCGAATGGCTAGTGATTAGCGCCATCAATCTGATGCTGCGCAGCCGTTTTATTCCCCATCACTGGCGCCGCCGCTCGGCCAAAAAGCATACCTTAATGGGTGCACTGGCTCTGGCTGAAGAAGATTGGCCTGCAGCAGAACGCGCCATGATAAAAGGCGCAGACAATGGCGAACTCCCAGCGCTTAACTTACTGGCAGCGGCCCGCGCAGCTCAGTATCAACAAAAAATAGCCGAGCGAGATCAATATCTTGATCGTGCGGCAACACAACCCCTTGCCGCGAATGCCGTCGCAACCACTCGTACTCGATACCTCCTAAAACAAGGGGAATTAGCCCTAGCCCGCGCTGAGCTGGATAAGCTAGCACCGACGAGCAAGAGTAAAGCCCCAGTACTCAAACTCGCCCTTGAGTTATACCGAACCCAAGAGGATTGGGATGCGCTCAAGCTATTAATACCTATTTTGAAGAAGCGTCAGATCCTCGATGATGCTCAGCAGAATGAGCTCAATATCGCCACTAACTGCGCGTTACTCAAAGCCGCAGCCATCAAAGGCGAAGAAGCCTTAGAACAGTGCTGGCAGTGGTTATCCCGCAGTGAACGCAATCAATCTGAGTTTTTAGCGATTTACGCCATGGGTTTATGCCGCTTTAATCGCAAAGACCAAGCGCTGAAACTACTCGCGAAAAAATTACGCACCGCTCCCGAGTCAGCACTTTTACATGCAATTCCTGAAATGGCGACAGCCCAAGACACAGAGATCCGTAAACAGTTACTCAAACATGAAGTCACCCATGAGAATAATGCGGACTATCAGATGTGCTTAGCTAAGCTTTATCAGCAAACGCGGGATATGAAAGAAGCCAAAAGCTGTTGGCAGAATGTGTGCCGACTCGAACCAACAAAAGCCTCATGGCTGGCGCTCGCTCGCATTCAAGAACAGTTAGGCGAACAAGGTCACGCCAATCAAAGCTACCGTCAGGCAGTTAACCTGTAGCTCTACGACATCAATAAAGATGACGCCGTGATTTGCACTGTTGTGAGTCACGGCGTTTTTACATCTCCCTAGATTATACCTTTAAACAATATCTCCATCTTTCCATTACATGGCCAGTCCAGTGAAATGCAGTAACCACATAAACTTGATCCCTAGTCACAGATTATTTCGTTATTTAAACTTTTATTTATAGAAGCATTGATCACAACATATAGAAAACAATAAACACAAGCACACTACATTTAGCCTCAAACTAAAATACCGTCCATTCCAAGTTCCAAAGCTCTACATAGCAACGAAGATACAGCATTTCACTTGAGCGTCAAAAAATTGACTTAAGCCAATATTGAGACTAAGATTTGTGCACTTGTATCAAAATCTAATACTTGTGTTGGATTTTTTACTGCTTGGATTAACACACTTTGGCTATTGGGGGTTCACTATGGGATCGGTAATTACATCAAAGAAAGGTTTGCTTAAGTTAGTAAAAGGGCAAATCAATGTCGAAGTTGATGGTTCAAATCAACCCGCTAAGGATGGCGAACAACTCCCTAAAGGTGCTGTACTCCATATTGGTGAAAACGCGACCTATGAAATCACCTTCGATGATGGCACTAAGCTATCCAACGAAGTCGCCCCCAACGAAACAGCTGCATCCAACCCGGCAAGTGCAGCAGCCTTAGATGAAATCCAAGCATTACAAGATCTTATAGCATCTGGTGAAGATCCAACCCAGAACTTACCAGAAACCGCAGCAGGTAATGCCCCAGCTAGTGATGGTAACTCAGGATATGTAACTCTCGCTCGCAGTGGTAGTGAAGTTTTAGCTACGTCAGGTTATTCAACATCTGGTCAAACTCCCGCATCTACCAATACTGCTGAACAAACGATTGCCATTGACTCACCTTCAGTAGTTGTTAATGATAACAACACTGTCGATGAAGATACCATCGCTACTGGTAATGTTCTTGATAACGACAGTGATGTAGATTCAGTCTTAACAGTTGTCAACTTCGAAGTCGGTGGTACTACTTATGTAGCAGGGACTGAAGTCACGCTCGAAGGTGGTATCTTGGTTCTAAATACCGACGGTTCATACACTTTTACACCCAATGAAAACTGGAATGGCAGCGTACCTGTTATCACCTACACGACCAACACTGGCTCGACCGCAACCTTAACGATTGAAGTCACCCCTGTGGATGATGCCTCTGTTCTCGCTAATGACAGCAATACTGTGCCAGAAGATACCGTGGCTGCAGGTAATGTGCTTGATAACGATAGCGATATTGACAACACGCTGTCGGTCGTTAGCTACTCGGTTAACGGACAAACCATTGCAGCAGGAACCGCGGTTACACTGGAAGGCGGTTCATTACTGATTAATGCCGATGGTTCTTACACCTTTACGCCCAATGCAAACTGGAACGGCCAAGTTCCTGTTATCACGTACACGACCAACACTGGCTCAACCGCAACCTTAACGATTGAAGTCACCCCTGTGGATGATGCCTCTGTTCTCGCT